>Ga0209395_1002787_pt1 | contig 22366 bp, 14 predicted proteins | sample GOMGulsemesocosm_3_FD_184635 | JGI IMG/M metagenome (GOLD analysis project Ga0209395, IMG submission 184635) | Methane-oxidizing microbial communities from mesocosms in the Gulf of Mexico - GOM9D Gulf of Mexico (SPAdes) (version 2) | ecosystem: Environmental > Aquatic > Marine > Cold seeps... | reverse complement strand
TTGAGTGAAAGGCTATAAGTAGTTATATCTATAAACTATGCGTTTGATTAAAAAAAATGAACTTATTCTAATTTTATTACTTTTCTTTATTTCTTCAACTTACCTAAATGCTGAAATAATGCCTTATTCTGCAAGCGAATCTTGTAACTATTGGACCCAATGGCGTATTTTCAAATCAGATTTTATTAGCCAAGATGGACGAGTGATAGATTGGCAGTCTGATAAAAACATCACCACTTCTGAAGGGCAATCCTATGCTTTATTTTTCTCTTTAGTTGCAAATGATAAAGTGATGTTTAAAAAACTACTGACTTGGAGCCAGAATAATTTAGCTTTAGGTAATATCTCAAAAAATTTACCTGCTTGGATATGGGGAAAGAAAGAAGATAATAGTTACGGCATCATTGATAAAAATTCAGCATCGGATGCTGATTTATGGTTTGCATATACCTTAGTTGAAGCGGGTAGTATTTGGAAAAATGAAAGTTACATTCAATTAGGGTACAAGCTGCTTCAGCTAATTTTAGATAAGGAAACAAAACATTTACCAGGGTTAGGCCTGTCTATATTACCCGCTCCGTATGGGTTTGAAATTAGTGAAAGTACATGGCGTCTGAACCCCAGTTATTTACCGCTTTTTATTTTAAAACGATTTACTAAAGAGCCAGGCTTTTCATCATGGAAAAATATATATAAAACTTCAGCTAAAACAATATTACAAAATTCTTTAAATGGCACAGCTCCTAACTGGGTGCTCTATTCAAAAAGTAAGCAGTTTCATTATACAACTGAGCATAGTGATGTAGGTAGCTATGACGCTATCAGAGTGTATTTATGGGCTGGCATGATGAACGATAATGCAGAATATAAAAAACAATTAATAAAACAGTTAAACCCTATGCTAAATCACTTTAATAAATTTCAATCAGTTCCTTTAAATACATTCTCTATAACGGGCAGTTATAAAAAAGTTGGGCCTTTAGGGTTTTCTATTGCTCTATTACCTTTACTAAATAAGTTTGATGATACTCACATTTTGAGCATGAAAAATAAAGTTCACAATACGCAAGACCAAAGCATGAAAAAACCAAATTATTACCAAAATGTATTAGCGCTTTTTAGTTTTGGTTATTTAGATGGAAAATTTAAATTTAATCGATATGGCTACTTGGAAACTCCATGGTTAAATCTAGAGTGCGCTAAAAAATAAACCAGCTTAAAATTTGCTAGTTAACTATTTTACAACTAATTTTAAAGGCAGACTCTTATACAGGATATGTCTTTTATGGCAGCCTCAGAACCAGATATACCATTATCGGCTGAACAACTTTTAGCGGAACGAAAACGCTTAGAGACGATGTTTAAAGACAGGTTTACAAAATATATTACAGTGATGTTTACTGACTTAGTTGATTCAACAAAAATGACCGAATCGCATGGTGATTTAACAAGTCGAGAGTTAATAAAGCAACATGACGATATCATTAAAACTATCATACATACCCATCACGGAAAATTAGTCAAAACCATGGGTGATGGCACAATGTCTTATTTTGACGAAGTGCAAAACTCCTTATCCGCAGCAGTTGCCATTCAAGAAAAATTACAACAAGTAAACGACAATAAAGAAAATAATATACCCATAAAAGTCCGTATAGGCTTAAATTATGGTGAAGGCATTGTTGAAGAAAAAGATATATTTGGTGATGTGGTGAATGTTGCAGCGCGTTTTGAAGCATTAGCTAAATCGGGTGAAATATATTTATCGGAATCGGTTTTTCAAGCTTTGCCTGATAAAGGGCAATTTTATACTCGCATAATTAAGCAAGCAGAATTAAAGGGAAAATCAGAGCCAGTCAATGTGATGAAACTTTTTTATATTCCAGAAGAAATTGAATATGACATAAATCATATTGAATCAAACCCAAGCTCTGGTGGAATTACCCTAAAAGGCATTTTTAGAGTGTGTATATTTTTTATAACAATAGTATTACTCATTTATGCCTTAATGTGGAGTATCAGCTTTTTTGAAGAAACATCAGAAGTGGAAGAAGTAAGATCTAAAAAACATTCTACACAAATATAAGGACATTATTAAGCATTCTATTTTATACCCAAACTACTTCAGGCTTGTCGTTCAGGACTGAGAAGTCATGCATGAGCTAGACGAATACTGAATAGAGGGATAACAGAATAAGGCCTAATAAATATGCAAAAAGAACCACTTGAAATTCCTTTAATAAGTAAAATAATACTAGCTACATCGGCGTTAATGCTAATTTTTTTAGCGAGTATAACCCAAGTTCCTGAAGTGGCCATTTGGACAGGGTATGGCTTTGTTGTAATTGGGTTACTGTTAAAAAAAAGAAAATATATTAAGCATGATGGTACGCGAATATTTGTTATTGTTTTATTAAGCTTTGTTTCAGTTCGCTACTTGATTTGGAGGGTATCAGGGACCTTAGTATATACAGGGCCGATAGATTTCTTTTTTATGGCGCTTGTATTTGCCGCTGAAATAGAAGTATCAATAGTGCATTTTGTTGGTTTATTTTCAAATATGCTACCAGTTAGAAGAGATAAATCACCAAAACTACCTCATAACTTATCAAAACTCCCTACTGTTGATGTTTTTATCCCCACTTTTAATGAGCCTGTCGAGGTGGTTGAAATAACGGCTTTAGCTTGTTTAGATTTAGATTATCCAAAACAAAATTTAAAAATATATATTTTAGATGATGGAGGTACTGAAGCTAAACGTAATGATCCTGTTTTAGGTAGCACAGCTTGGTATCGACACAATAGACTAAAAGATTTTGCTAAAGAGCATGGTCTAAAATATATAACGCGCGCAAAAAATGAAAAAGCAAAATCAGGCAATATTAATAACGCTTTAAAACAAACAAAAGGAGACTTAATTCTCTTTTTAGATTGTGACCATGTACCGGGTCGTGAGTTTTTAAGAGAGACTGTTGGCTGGTTTTTAAAAGATCTAAAATTATTTTTAGTTCAAACCCCGCATTTTTTTGTAAACCCAGATCCCTTAGAGCAAAGTATGCATACTTTTCAAACTGTACCGAGTGAAAATGAAATGTTCTTTCGCTCATCCTTACCGGGTATTGATTTATGGAACTCTGCATTTTTTTGTGGCTCAGCAGCAGTTATTAAACGAAAGTATTTAGAAGAGGTAGGAGGAGTAAATGGCGATACGGTAACAGAAGATGCTGAAACATCAATGAAGCTGCATAACTTAGGATATAACAGCTTATATTTAAATAAACCTATGGTGTGTGGTATGACACCAGAAACGTTTAGTGATTTTATACTGCAACGTACCCGCTGGTGCCAAGGCATGGTTCAAATAGGCTTGATGTATAACCCAGTTAAACAAAAAGGATTAGCTTGGTATCAAAAGATTTGTTATTCCAGTTTTTATATATTTTGGTTTTTTGGTTTAGCAAGAGTGATGTTTTTAATTGCGCCTAGCTTATTCTTAATTTTTGGTTTGCAGATATATCACGCTTCTGTTGCCCAAGTAATTGTATATGCAGTACCTCATCTAATTGCCAGTATGATTACGGCAGATATATTGTATGGACGATACCGTTGGCCTCTGTTTTCAGAGCTTTATGAGAGCATTCAATCTTTATTTTTATTTCCGGTTGTATTAGGGGTGATTGCAAACCCAACAGCGCCAGCTTTTAAAGTGACACCTAAAGGTCAAACCCACGACGACCTTAAGTTAAGCCCCTTAGTAAAACCATTTTATTTTATTTGTTTTATTTTACTGCTTTCAATACCTCTGGCTATTTATAAATGGATAGAAATGCCGCTTTTACGCGATACAATTGAAGTTTGTAGTATGTGGCTTTTCTTTAATTTACTTATGGCTTTTAGCGCTATGGGCGTATTTTGGGAAAGACATCAAGTAAGGCATTTTCACCGAGCCATCATGAGTGAAAAAATAAGATTTTCGATTGATGAGCATAATAAACCTTATAACGCGCAAGTAACTGATATTTCAATATCAGGCATAGGGCTAACTTTACCACCAGAACGAGAATGGGGTAAAGAGCAAAGTATTAAAGTGCATTTTAAAGATAAATTTGGGCGACATTATCATTTACAAGCTATTGTTAAACGTATTCTTAAAAAGAATCACCTAGTTTACTTGGGGTGTGAATTTGTGAATGTGAAAAGCCACTTTAAAGAGCTTATTCATTTGATTTATGGCGATAGCAAAAAATGGCAAGACTTTTGGTTAAGGCCACTAAAAAAACCTTCTATATTACAGATTATGTGGATGTTTTTAAAATGTGGCAAAACAGGCTTTGTAGAGACTATTTTTGGTTTTAAAAAACTGATAAATGACAAAGAAAGTGTAGAAAGCCATTCTAAGGGGAATTCAAAATGAAGTGCAACTTTCAAATTTTGTTATTGTTTTTACTTCTGACTTTTAGTTTTTATTCGTTTAGTAAAGTAATTAAAGTACCTCTAAGTGAGATATATCCGGTAAAAAGTTTAGATTTAAGGTGTATTGACGCTAAATACGAACTTAAATTGCCTATCCCTCAAAGATGGAAAATAAAAAGCGCACGTTTAAGTTTTAGCTATGTAAATTCAGCATCTTTATTAAAAAAGAATTCTCAGTTAGTGGTTAGATTAAATGGCTCACCATTAGCACAAATGAAATTAGATCCTAATGCACCAGAAGGCAGTGCAGAAATAAACCTGCCTCCACTTTTATTACAACCAGGTTATAACAATATTGCTTTTGCAGTCAGCCAACATTACGCAACGCAATGTGAACTACCCTGTGTGCCAGAACTTTGGACAAGATTAAAATTAGATCAAGCATTTATTGAATTTGATTATAAATTGAAAGATTTACCACAAAAATTGTCACAAGTAGCTGAATCAATTTTTGATGAAAGAAGCTTTATAGATAATAAAATAAATGTTGTAACGCAAAATCGCAATGATAAAACATTATCTCTGATAGCGGGTGTTGCCTCTGGAATTGGTATTCGTTTTAATTTTCAGCCTTTAAAATTCAGTGCTAAAGATGTTTTACAAGAAAATAGCGATAACTTACTGATAGGAGATAAAGCCTTTGTTGAAAGCTATTTAGCTAAATACGATATTGATTTTGAAGTTTCAAAACCTGTTGTTAAAATTTTTCCTGTACCCACCAAAGTATATGATGAAGAAAGCGGCGATTATTATCGCCCAGATAAACGTTATGCACTGATTGTCATAAGTGGCTTAACAGAAAAAGATATTCGATTAGCTGCGGATTCCTTTGATATTTTATCTTTACCATTTCCTGATTCATCAAAAATGGAGCTTTATGAGTTTGAAATACCTGATATAAAATTATATTCAGGTAAAAACACCTTAGGAACTGGCGTTGATTATCCGTTTAGTAAAATGGATTTTACTACACATACATTTAGGGGATTTTCAGGTTCGAACAAACAAATTAACTTTAGGTTACCGCCAGACTTTTTAATTAAACCAAATCAGTATGTAAAATTAAAGCTAAACTTTGCGTATGGTGCCGGATCTCGTTTGGACTCTGTACTCAATGTTTTATTAAATGAAAAATATATAGCCTCTATCCATTTAGATGATCCTAGGGGGGGGTTAGTAAGTAACTATGAGTTGAATTTACCAACGTATTTATTTAAAGGTGGCTCGAACGCACTGTCTTTTGAACCTGTTATGACGCCGCTTATTACTGAAAACTGTAGCTTTGTGCATACAGAAAACTTGTTCTTAACTTTATTTGATAACTCCAATTTACATTTTCCTAAAATGCCTCACAAAATAAATATGCCTAGATTAGATTTGATGTTTGTAAATGGATTCCCATTTACTCGTTGGCCAGATGGCTATCAGGCTAAAATATATATTCCTGAAGTGAATGACCATACAGTCGCTGCAGCTTTAAATATTATGGGTTTGCTCGGACAAAAAAATGGATATCCATTGTTGAGTATGGAAGTCACTAGTACGCTCCCTGACAATTACGATGGAGAGCTTATCGTGATAGGTAAGTTATCTGATTTACCTAAAAAATTAGCGTCAATTGCGCCATTAGCAATAGGTGAGCAATATCGTGTGCCTTATCCAGTTTTTAAATCATGGGATGATGAAAATTCAGTTGCCATTTCAACTCAAGATAGTGAAATTAGTTTACAAAAAGGCATCGTAATGCAATTTCAATCCCCAGATGTAAAAGGGCGAAGTGTTGTTATGTTTACCGCTAAAGCTGATAAAACGGTAGAAAAGTTAACACAAGCGATTACTAAAACAAGCGTACAGTCAAATATAAAAGGTGATTTAGTATTAATAGACTTTATTCAAGATACATTGGCAGAACCCAATAGCCCCGAGTTTAACTATGCAACAACTGCTATAAAAGTGGGGAAAAATTATGTGACAGGTAAGGGCGGTAAAGTATCACCTATCGAATCTATAATGGTTAATAATCCCAACCTATATTGGGGATTAATATTTGGTTTAATTATTGTATTTGCTTGGTTATTTTATTGGATCTTAAATCGCCGTCGTATAAATAGGCAAAACCAAGCCCAATAATTATTTTGGGGTAAAAAATGAAATTACTCTATTGGATTATTTTATTTATAAGCTTCGATGCTTTTGCGCAGACACAAAATTATACTTTGCTGTTTAGCAGAGGTCAAAGCCTGCAGCAAAGTAGAGAAAGTGCATTGATAGCAAGTGGCATCGTGCCTTATAAATGTTTTGTTGCAAATCAAGTTGGGAACTTTATTGTTAGGTGTGGTGATACAAATAAATCAACACTACTTAATTGGCAAGTTTTAATGAAAAAATATGATATTGAAACAGAAATAGCGCCTTACTCTGAAGGTGCCGATGTTGTTTTATTTGAATATAATCCAATTACCTTGAGTGAAACGACACAAGAGTATTTAATAGAGATCGCAGCGAAACAACTGAACTTTTCGTTTAAAAAAAACAAACATCATCAAACTGAGATACTCGATGTTCAATGGGATAAAGAACAAGTACGCCAAGGACTCTATTTTATAGATAGAGGCTGGGCTGCCTATAATAGCAAAGAGTTTATATTATCTGAAAACCTATTTTCTCTCGCGCATAAGGTTGCCATATTACAAAATACGGCTTTATATGGCCAAGCATTATCAAATATTGAATTGAACAAACTAAAGCTCAGTCTTGGGCAACTAAAAAAACTATACCTTGAAAAATTTAATCTTAAAGATGTACTTCCCAGTTTATTGGCTGTCGCTGAAAAGTTACAAGACCATAAAACTGTAACTGAAATATTACCTAAATTAACGCAAGAACAAAAAGAGGTTTGGCAACAAACTTTATTGAAAATTGAATTCAGTCGTTTAGCCAATCAAAAAAACTTAAATACATCAGACTTAGATTCGGTAGGAAAATATCAAGTATTTCTAACAAACTGTCTAGCGATAGATATTTGGTTTAAATTAATAAAAAGAGCAGAAAAACTCAATTATAAAAAATCACTGGATTGGATAAAAACATTAATTAACTCCTGTAAATCTCAAACGGAATTAATAGCATTAGCATACCCAGGTACACGGATTGCGTATAAACATTTTGGCATAGATATAACTAATAATTTTATTCTTGCGTTAAATTCAAAAATTACTCATCAAAAGTTGAGAAATAAGTTAGATAAGTTACGTTTTGACATGCTTATGAAAGCAGCAAACGAAGAAAAAGAAATTCAAAAAAAGAAGGCTATTTATAAAAAAATAATTGCTTATTGGCCGGGAAATCAAAATGGCCGTCAAGCCGCAGGTTGGCTGTTTTATGAACTAAAAGAGTTTAATAAAGCATATGAAATGTTTTTGCCAAACTGGCAGAGGTTTGGTAATAAAAAAGCAATAGAGGGAATGGTTTATACATTAATTGCACAAAATAAAACAAATAAAGCATTAAATCTTGCAAAAAATAATCATCAAGAAGATTTGTATTTAATGGCATTAAAAAAAGTATTAAGCGAAGAAGAAATCCCATCACTCAAAAGCTATGAAACAGCGCTAAAAGTACATGTGTTAGAAGCTAATTATCAACCGGCATTAGCTGCATTGGCTTGGTATTTATTTGATAAAAAGGACTATTTGAAAGCGAAAGCATATTTTGAGCATTGGTACTCCCTCAACTCCTTAGATATAACAATTGCACAGGGTCTGCTCGATAGCATGGTAAATTTAGGCATGATGGAAGCCGCTTTAACTATGGCTAAAAAAATTGACGGTGTAGAGTTTCAATTACAGCCTAAAGTTTTATCTGAAACCGCTTTTGTATCTTTTTCTGAAAAAAACTACCAACAAACAATTAAAATTCTGGATCAAATTAGAAAAAAACAGATATTAACAGAATCAGAGCAAACAATATTAGCCTGGTCGCAATTTCATATAGGTCAATTTGAAAGAAGTAACATTGAATTTGAAACTCTATTTTTGCAATATGACAAAGAAGATTATTTACAAGGTGTCATTTTATCTTTAGAAAGGCTAGATGATAGATCTGCTTTAGATGCTTTGTATGAGTCATTGGAAAACAACAATAAGTATAAAACACATACCGCTAAAAATGATTATCAAAAAGGTCGCTGGTTAAAAGCTTCTCTAAATGACCCAGACAATAAAATTTATGGTGCATTACATAAGCCCTTTATTTGGTATGACTTGGATTGGAATTTTAAAAAAGGGGATTCTGGTACTAGTGAAATGCGACTGTTGTCTCAACAAATTGGCTTTTCATATAGTTTCTCATTAAAACATCAAATAAACCTAATGCTAAATAGTTACAAAAGTGACGCTGGATTAAGGAAAGAAGACCCTTTTTATGGTAGTAATTATTTAGATGTGCCTGTTGTTCCAACTACAACAAAAGTTTCTGAAATATGGCCTGCTATCGAATATTTATATCAAGGTAAAAACCACATTTCTATAAATTTGGCTAAGGCTGCTTTAATCAATCAAATGGATAAAAAATATTGGGGAAGTATTCATTGGCGAGGTGTTAAATGGCAAGTTAAAGCTTATAAAGATGGTATCAAAGAGTCTCAGCTATCACTTCATGGTCAGCAAGACCCTTATAGTGGAGCATTTTTTGGCGGTGTTTATAAAAAAGGAATCAAAGTCGGATATAAATTTTTAATAGATAAAGAATGGACTGGTAATGTTTCAACTCATTTTGAACATATCAGAGGGCAAAATGTGATTAATAATCAGGATTATGCTTTTAATTTTAGCGCGAGTAGGGCATTTAAATTTGATTTAACAAAAGTTAATTCAGGATTTTTTGCACAATGGCAAAGTTATAATAAAAATTCAAACTCATATCAATTTGGTCATGGAGGATATTTTAGTCCTCAAACAATGGGCATTATTGGATTTTTTGCTAGAATACATAATTATAATGATAAAGATTGGTGGTTTGTTGATTTAGCGGTTAGTTATTTTAATTGGGAAACAGAAGACATTGCTCTTTATCCCTTAAATTCAAGGTTTGAGCGTGTACTGAAAGATAAAAAAGATGCATTTGGCGGCGGTATTTCTGCTGAAAAACATTGGCTATTTTCAAAACATTGGGAGTTGGGACTTGCTGGTCAATACAATATTTCACCAGGATATAAACATATGAAATTTGGACTCACTTTAAGGTATTTATTTGGTAAACGAAATAACCTATGGCCTAGAAATCAAATTTTAGAAACCCAGAATAATATAAAAAGTTATAATACTTGGTTAGTTGAAAAATAATAGGGCTCAATTTTTAAGGGCGTAGTTTTATAGTCCGAGGCTAAACCTAGATATATTAATTCATGGAAGAAGCTAAGCTATTGTTTATTTAGATTAGTCATATATTCATTGGAATAGGCATTACTGGGCTTAATAATCAACATCTGTAGATGACCCTATTAAAATAACTTCAGAAATATTGTCTGATTTATCAAGCTCAGTTGTGAGTACTTCAGGCGTAATGCCTTCTTTTAGTTTTATATCAAAAGTCATTTTAACCAACTTACCTTCATCAAATGGCTCTATTTGAATCAAATTAGCCCTTTTAATGTATGTATCTATTATTGTTTGATAGCTATTATTGTCAGATGAATGGTCAATCATGAATTTTAAAATGAATTCACTTTTATAGAGTGCCGCATAATTAAAGTGATGTGTCGCTAATGCTAAAATTGATAAAAGACATGTGGAAGTAATTGCTAAAAAATAATTGGATGTTCCTGAAGCCATGCCAAGTGCTAAGCCTGCAAAAACATAAGCTGTATCTTTTGTATCTTTAACAACAGTCCGAAAACGTATGATTGATAATGCGCCAACTAATGCAAAGGCGCGTGCTAATGAATTGCCTATCACCATCATCACAATCGCAACTATTACAGTTACAAATAAAATGGTCAGAGAAAATGACTGTGAGTAGGAAAGGCCCTTATGAGTTTGACGATATATTCCAGTAATAATAAAACCAAGTATCATGGCTAATAGAATATTGATTATCATTTCAAAATAAGTATAGGTAAGCATGTTGTTAAATATGAGTTCTGTTTTTAATTCATCCACTTAAAACTCCTTAACTATTTTTAAGGTCTCTAAACCATGACAGATCTTTGATATTGATTTTTGTTGTAATTGATATGATTGAATTAAGCAGTGAAACCAAGCGGGTACTTTTTCTTTAAATTTTATTTCAAGTATGCTGTAACCAGGTAGTACTCGCCAGCTTCTATCACTTACTTTTGGGCTTAATGTATTTGTTTGTGTAGCTCGTAGTTGGGTATCAAAAGTAAGTCTAAAATCTGGGTTATATTTACAGATATAAGGTCTGCGCCAGTAATCAATTAAAGCGACAGGGGCTAAGCTTTTGCGATAATATTCAAAGAAAAACTCTTTTGTTACTTCACTTAAATTTTTCATTTGAATAAGCTGCTGGCTAATTTTATCTGTTGATAAAGTAGGTAATTGGGTTCTCTGTTTAAAAACGAGTTGATTATATCTACCTTTTATTTCTAAAAATTGACCAGTTTGGGCACCGGGTGTATTTGTATATGTTCGCAACCTAAATTTAGATCTTTTTTTTACACCATCTACTTTGTCATAATATGCTGTAAAATGCGGATCATCAAAATAGAGACTACGCACAAAGTATCTATGTTTATTTGCATGCTTAACAAATGGGTCAAACTCTACAAAGTTACGAAGATCATTTTCTAAAGCGTGTCTTATGTCTTGTGATAATAAATATTTAAACTCAAAACGCCTGAAATTAAGTTGAGGTTTTATTTGCATTGCTTTTACCTTTAGTACCTATATTTGTTCCTCTATTTTGTACTTTAATAATGGGAGGAAATGCCTGATCTAAGGAGTTGAATAATGCTTTATCGTGGCTCATAAATCGTATCGTTGATTTACTGTTAAATACGTCATTACTATCTGATAACTTGTCTATTTGTATTTGGTTACCTTTATGTATAGATGAAAAGTTGGCTTTTATATAGCTATCATTGATATAAATGTTTGATTGTTTGTTTATTTTAAAATATTTATCATTATTAAAAATTTGATTATGATATAAGTATGCTTTGCTGATTTTTTCATAATGTTTATTTTTATGAGACAGTTGTAAAGCGCGTTTATTAAAATTAATTGTGCTGTTTGATAACCTTAAAACAGAGGCATCTTTTACAAGTATCGCCGTTTTATTGTTTTTAAATAATGCGTTTTCTACACGAACTTTACTGCTTTGGCCTATAGATAGTGCATTGTCATTATTTTTTGTAAAGCGTGTATTTCGAATCACTATTTCACTCATCATAATATCTACACCTTCTTTTGCATTATTATGAAATTCACTATTTTCAATAAGCGCTGAACTGAGTTCAATATCTAAAGCATCTCCACTGGCATGTTTGAATATACTATTTGAAATGTGAAACTGACTATAGACCGTGTGAACCATATCATCTGCATTGATAGATTGACTAAATTGACAGTGATCAATTGTGATGTTTTTAACATCATGAAGTGACAGCATAGCCGTAATATTTATTAATGCGTTTTTATACCAACTACCGTATTTAAATATACAATGTTTAAAAACTGAGTTATTCGCTTGTTTACCCATTAAAGCAATTGCGCCAAATGGTTGTTTTGGATTAATGGCTGTAAATATAATTGGCTCTTTCTCATTCCCTATAGCAGTTATAGGTTGATGAAAAATAAGTGTAGCCTTGTGACCTAGCTTGATTATAGTGCCCGGTTCAACTTTTATGGCTTGGGTTATATGGTTAAGCCCTTCAAAAGATAAATGACCTTTCCATATTATTGGTGTTTTATGCGTGATGTTTATTTGAGTTTCAGCTTTATTTTTTTGCCATTTTGAAATTAAAACTTTAAACCTTTCTTTGATTCTCTCTAATAGCCGATTGCTTGAATCAATATAGTCATTAGTAGAATAATAGTTTAATCCTATATTTGAATTGGGATCTGCTTTTACCCAAGGAGTAATAGCAAGTTTAATATCATAAGCCTTTGCCATAAAAGTTGTTAATAATTTTGATTGAGCAATTTTTTTTTGCTGATGTTTGATTTCAGAAATAAAAATAGGGTCTTTTAATAAAATTTTATCTAACTTATGCCATGGAAAAATTGGTTTAGTATCCACTTTCCAACCTTCTGCATCCCAAACTATAGGGAAAAATATCCCTCGGCTATGATCGAAATATAACCGCCAATTATGAAAGTCATCAATATTTGGTGTATTTATTAATTGATTGAAAATGTGAAAAGTCGCAAAGCTTTCGTAATTGAGTAAGTTCCTTAATGCTTGATAGTTAATCTGGCTCTGGTGTATGAGTTCAATAAGTATCTCAAGAGGTTGTTTACTCAATTTTGGATAGTCACTATTTGAGGCTATTTTTTTCCACAAACCTGCATTATTAAATAAATGGTTGTCAGCCCCTTGATAGGAATCTAATTGCGCAACCTCCCCACTATAAATTTCTCCAGGCATCTGTTTATTGTTGATTAAAGTTTGTTCAGATATTAGCTCGGTCATGAAATATAAGCCATGCTTCTGACCATTGAGCGTGAGCCAAGATATATCAACTTGAGAAGTGAGCAATTTTAATTGTTTGGCTAATAAATAAGGTAAGTAATTATCAAGTAAGGCAGTAGTTGTTGGTATTAAAAGTTCAAATTTATTAAGGCCGTTTATTTTTTTATTTTTGTCTAACTTTATACGCATAGAGCGCTTGTTACTGCGCCAATGAATCGCTTTACTGCCTCTATAACGCAGCTTGGCTTTATATTGAACTCCATCTGTTTTAATGATGGCGGGGACATAATTCTTACCAGAATTTGGAAGGTTTGAATTTAAATTGTTTAAATTCTTTTTAGTTACAAAAATCGCTATTTGCTGAGTGATTGCAGGATTAAGTTTTTTAATAGGCAAGCTATTGCTTATTGCTTGTTTTTGTATGCTATTTAGTTGATAAGCTAATGTATGGCTAAATGGTTTGTTTTGATCTGGTTTTATAGCTAACTCAGTTTTCGTAAAACTAAACCAGCTTAAACCTAATAAATATAAGCCTACAAATGAAACCGGAAGTGTTAACCAGAGACTATATCGCCAAACTATATTTAGTATACTTTTAAACATTAATATACTAAATAAGGCTTGGTTGCTAAAAATGCCTCTGAGTTGTCACTCTTTTCTAGAGGATTTATTGGAAGTAAATTTGAATAAGATTGAATTTTTTCAAATAGAGCAAAGCGATGCCAAGCTACACGATGGCCCTGTATTTGATATATTTTTAACTGGTATTTGGCTCTTTCTATCTGATTGTTGAGTATATTATGGGTTATCACTTTATATGATAGCGCTAAATGATCTGGAACCCGTTTTCCTAAACTATTAAGTAATAGATCAGCCTGTTTATTTTCTCCTATTACAATATAAAGGTCTGCAAGTTTGAGTTGCATATCAATATTTCTTTTATTTTTATTTGCCCACTTGATTAAACTATCATTTAACTGGTTATGATTAGTGTCTGCTTTGATCTCCTTATGAATAACTTTTTTCCACAGTTTATTTTTTAATTCTGCATACCTATGGTGGCGACTTAAATCGCCAATAGCTAACATTTTTTGCCAGTCTTGTTTGTGATTGCCTTGGCTTATTGTTTGCCAGTATTCATCTTGCTTTAATAAATATGCGTCACCCAAAGAGTCTAACTGTGCTTTGCCAAAATGAGATTGTGTTATTAAAACGACAGATAGGGAAATTATAAAAAAGATAATACGGCTATAGAATAAAACCTTCAATTTAAATAGATAAAAGATCATAAGAGCCCAATTTAATAAGAAAATTTAAATATTAATAAGCATACTGCCATTGCAGAAATATCGACTTATCCCTATTGGATTTCCCTTTTATATTCGTTTGTTTACGATAACTCAGCTGTAACTTATGATCATGACCAGATAAAAAATAATTAAAGCCAAACTCTTTAACGCGCCATTCATTTTTCCAGCTATCGGCTTGCATATTTTCATTGGAAATTACAACTTCGAGTTTATTACTCCAGAGCATATAACCCAACTCTGTACTTGATTGCTCTAATCTGGCTTCTCCTAAGTTAAATAATGGTCTTTCAAGTTTAAATGGCGAGTTTGCCGTTATTTCATTAAATTGTGTGTCTAAAGATAAGTTATGACCTCTGTAACTAATCGATGCCTCAATTCCCTCTACATCTTCTATTTCTACCACTGTTTTCTTATTTTTCCATTTGTATGAAGCTAATGAAAAAGTAAGCCCTGTTTTCGACTTAGCTAAAAAACCTTGATTATACTTAGCACCTTGCCATAAATTGTAATCTATACGTGCAACTGTAATTTCTCCTATATCTTGAAGTCTTTCGGGTATATCTGAATTTTCAAAATGACCAATAAACTGAATTTCAGTGAGTAAATCACCATGAATATTAGCTTTAGCGTGGGCTAAATAAAAAGTAAGCGGTACATCAAATTTGGTTTTAAGGTGGATTCCAGGTTGCCTACCTGGTATGCCAAACTCAGTATCACCAACGAGTGTTCTTTCAGGGAGTTGCTGTTTAGCAGATGAAGTCATGCGTTCACGAGAAAAAGGGAGAGTCTCGTTGCCTAACTTGATATCAAGCCAATTAAACCCTTTATAACGCATATATATATCTTTGATGCTTTGCCTACCTGAACTTATTTCCCAGGCTAGTTTTCCTTGCCAGTCTTTGCCTATATTAGCTTTTATATAAGGTCTTAGACGGCGAAAAGAGATTTCTGAGTCAGTAATGTTTTCTTCATTATCAATCTGTAACTTGTTGTCCTCAAACTGCACTACAGCTCTGATACCCAAATTTAGTTTAAACTGGTCATTAATTTTTATTTTATATCCTGCGAATGCATTATTGCTTAGTAAAATAATTAAGAATATAAATGGCATTCTAACTAGGTTAGTCATTTATTTAATTCCAAGTTGAGTTCGTACCGAATTAATTTTGGTTTCAAAATATTCCTGCTGTTCATTCATCATTGAGGAAATATTATCTGGGATATCACTTATAAGTTGAGCGTCCCCATCGGGGTCATAAAGTGACCTTAATAGGTCGAATTTTTTAGAATAGGTTAAAAAATTAAAGTTTCCGATTTCTGGATCTGAGAATAAAGCGAGATAATTATCGTATATTATACGGTAACTCTCGATATCTAATAGTTTGTCAACTAAAGGGTGTGCATCATAATAAGGGTCTTCTGATAGAGGGCCACTTAGATTTCCCCATACATATATGTCGGCTGTTACAATATTAAATGGTTTCCAACCCCCTCCCAAAGCGCTGTCATAATCATAAGGAATAAACTCTATTTTACCATTATTATTAAAGTACAAATAATAATTATCACCTTTAGCCCAATAATCATCAGGATTACCAATTAGCATATTCATTGCTAGATATTTAAGAAAATTATCGACTTCAAAATTTATATCCAAATATGACTTTAAAGCATCTCCGTTAAGACTGTTTAATTGAAGAATAAAATTTGTCAAAACATCATGATTTGCTTTATTTTTATTAGTTTTAAGATCATATGCTGGCTGCAGGCCTAATTGATTACTGACTCCTATCCAGTGCTCACTAAGAACGTCTGGGTGTTTAAGTGATAAGGTCGCAGGACCTCCTCTTTGCCATAGGCATTTATAAAGATTTCCTTCGTTGTCTATATCTCCGTAGCGTTTTCTTAAAAATGTTTTATCAATAGGTTCAATTGCTGTATATATTCCATAATCAACAGTATTATTACCAATAGTAAGATAAATATGGGCAGAGCCAGTTAATGGTGCATTTTTATCAATTTGATTAAACAGATCATAAGAATAAAGCTCTCTAATTTGTGATTTGTCTCTTTCTGGTTGTCTGTTTTTTAAATTTAATGCTTTAAGGTTGGCAAAACGTCTTTCATCTCGTTCAAGATAGGCTAGTGTGTCAGGTTCTAATGAAAAAGTTTCATTAAACTTGAGTTTAAAGTGCACAGGTACAAAAACACCTTCTGTTTTAGAAAATGGTATTTGTCGAGTATGATTACCTCTAATCCTAAAGCCTGTTTCTTCAATTGTTGAAATTGTTCCTCTTGCTGAAGTAATCGTAACTGTTGTAGTGAAGTAGGTATCTGATTTTAGGTCATTCTCAAGTTCTACTATAAATGCATCCCACTCTTGCTGAGTGATAGCAATATCTATTCGGTTAATATTTTGGTGGTCAAAAAAAGTATAAAAGTTTGTTAGATCTTGGTCATTCGTAAAATTATTATTATGAGGGGATTTTGAATACAAATTTATAATGCTGAACTGGATATCAAGAGAGCTTGTTGCGCCTTGATTATCTGTAGCCGTGACTCTTAATATAACAATATCATCAGATTCAACTGTTGGAGTAATGAAATTGACGGTATTTGTATCGTTATTATCTAATTCTATAGCTGTTCCACTGATCTGGCTCCAGTGTAAGCTTTCAATTAAACCATCTGAATCTACGGCTGAAATAGTAATTGAATGATGCTTACCTTCTTTGAGTGAAAATGAGTCAACAGGACTTATTTCTGGTGCTTTATTATTACTAATAATGATTATTTTAATACTAACTGTCGTTTTAGCCCCATCATTATCAGTCACAGTTACTTCTAAAGTAACTTCACTGTTGATTTGTACTTGTGGTGCTGAAAAGCTGACAGTACTAGTATCTGTATTTTGTAAGTTAACGGGTTCTCCACTTACTTGACTCCATTGATAACTTGCAATTGAGCCATCAGAATCATTTGCTGATACAGTAATGGATAAACTTTCACCTTCAATAACTGACTGTTCAGGAATTGCTGTAATAACGGGAGCTTTATTTGTTGGAGTAGGCTCAGGTTTACTTGTACCACCACCTCCTCCACAATTGACTAATAATAATATGAAAATGATAGGTAGAAACTTTTTCATAGCTATATCCTAGTGGAATGAAAACTTAATTGTTCATAAAGTAATCTATCAGTTAGTTAATAGTAGACTTCAAAAAGCTGTATTTCCAATATCAAAATCAATTGCTATTGAATCTATAAAGTAGGAAAAGGTGAATGAGCTCATTTTAGTAAAAGGCCCTTATTATTCTATTTATTCAAAAAAGGCGTATCTCTTTTAAGCTGTTTAGTAAATTCTTCTGCGCATATGGGTTTAGAGATTAAATATCCTTGGATAAAGTCACAATGCGCAGTTTTTAGAATTTGCATTTGTGCAGGTGTCTCTACACCTTCGGCAATGACTTGTAACCCAAGTTTATGAGCCATAACTATAATTGCTTCACATAAAGCTTGGTTTTGTGGGGAAAATTCTAGATCTCTGACAAATGCTTGATCAATTTTTAAAAAATTCATATCAAACTTAGTTAAATAAGAAAGTGATGCGTAACCGGTTCCAAAATCATCAAGTGAGATCTCTATGCCACTTTCTTGAAATTTAGCCAGTTTTGCTCTTGTTTCAGGGCAATCCTCTAGTAATAGGCCTTCGGTAATTTCAATGCAAATACCATAATGTAAATTAAGTTTTTGTAATGTATTTACCCATAATATTTCGGTGCTTTCTTTTGGATTTAGAAATTGAACCGGAGATTTATTAACACTAATTTGAAACCTCGAATCAAATTCTTGTTGCCAAAATCTAACCTGTTCAGCTGCACTAATAAATACCCAATTACCTATGCTTTCAATTATACCTGAGCTTTCTGCAAGGGGAATGAAATCAGCAGGGCTGATCATGCCAAGCTCTTTGTGGTGCCAGCGAATTAATGCTTCGGCTTTAAAAATTTTATTATTTGCTAGGCACATTATGGGTTGATAAAGCACTTGGAAGTCTTGCTCTATAATCGCAAGCCTAAGCTCTTGGGTTAGTGCATGACTTTTGTCTGCATCAAGTTTTAGTTGTTGCGTAAAGTAACTAAATTGTTTTCTGCCTTTATTTTTTGATTTGTACATGGCTTGATCAGAAAACTTAAGCAATTCATCCATTTTATCTGTATGTTCTGGAAATAAAGTAATGCCAATACTGGCTGATATGAAAACTGATTCATTTCCTAAGTAAAAGGGGAGCTCTAAAGTTTGAATGATTTTATATGCAACAGTATCTATGCTGTTAATATCTTGTATTTGGCTTAATATTACAGTGAATTCGTCTCCGCCAATTCTTGAAACTGTATCTGACTCTCTTAATATGAGTTTGATACGTTCAGATGCTTCAATGAGCAACAAGTCTCCGGCATCGTGCCCTAAGGTATCATTGACTTCTTTAAAGTGATCTAGATCAATGAAGAATAGTGCAAACTTATCACTGTTTCTTTTGCTTTTGATGATCTCTTGTTTAAGCCTATCAGCAAACATATTTCGATTTGGTAACTGTGTTAACGGGTCAAAGTTTGCTTGCTGCCAAATTACAATTTGAGATTGTTTTTTGTCAGTGATATCTAATATAGAACCAACCATACGAAATGGGATTCCGTGCTCTTCTCTGATTGCTTCACCAACGATTTGAAACCAAAGCTCATGTTGTTTTTGTGAATATAAACGACATTCAATATTAAACTCTACAAATGGATCGTCTAAGTGTTGTTGTAATTGAAATTCAAACTCACCAACATCATCAGGGTGTATTTGTTCTAATAAAGTAGCCCAATTATTACCAAAGGCTAAATTGTCGTAGCCTAATAAGTCTGTAAATTTTACAGAATAATACACTTCATTGGTTTTTATATCCCAGTCCCAGATACCCGCACTTGAGCCTTTTAATGCAAGTTCATATCTTTGCTGATTAACTTTGAGTTCAGATTGAATTTGATTAAATTCAGAAACATCTTCAACGCAGCCAACATAGGCAATAAGTTGGCATTTACTGTCTAAAATAGGATGAGCATTTACAAGCAAGTGCAATTCTTTGTGATTGGGAAAATGAACTCTAAATTTGTAGGAAAAAGTAACTTTTTTAGCTATACAACGGTACCAATGCCTAATGACAGCCTCTTTATCGTCAGGGTGAAAGTATGTTGCATATCCTTGACCTAATGTTTGTTCATAAGTTAAACCCAGTAAAGATTGTAAGGTTTTATTGGTATATGTGCATTCACCACTCGGACCAGCCTCAAAAATACCTGTAGCAGCATTTTCGGTTAATTGAAAAAAACGTTTATGTTTATTTACATGATCTCGTTTCACTTCAATTCCTTTTAATAGTGAATAAATTATATTTAATTGTAGTCTAAAAAAAATTTTATGAATTGTAAAATTACGACTATGTTTAATAACATAACTAACAGGGAGTTGTGTAAAACAGATGAAAAATATCATGATAGTTGACGATAGCCGGGTATCCAGGATGATGATTAAAAATATAGTGATCGATCAGCATCAAGATTGGAATATAGTTGAAGCCGGAAATGCTGAGGAAGCGTTAAAATTATGTACCGAATACATTCCTGACTATTTTTCTGTCGATTTAAATATGCCTGGCAGAGATGGTTTAGAGCTTATAGATTTACTAAAACCTAAATTTAAAAATGCAAAATTTGCCTTACTAACTGCAAATATTCAACAAGCAACCCATGAAAGAGCCGAAAAGTTAGGAGTTAAATCATTTAATAAACCTGTAACGCTTGGCAGTATTAGTCAAATGCTAGGGTATTTTAATGAGCAAAACTAATTTATTAACTGAACTTGAGCAAGATTACTTAGTTGAGTTATTTAATCTCGGGATAGGCAAAGCGGCTGACTCCTTAAGCCAAATTGTCAATCAGGAAATTATTCTCTCAGTTCCCGCGGTTGAATATATAACAATTGCTGATTTAAATAAAAAGATGGGTGAACATAAAGATATATGCAGTGTATCTCAGTCAGTGCAAGGTCAGTTTAGTGCAAACAGTATGTTGCTTTTTCCTGAAGAAAGTAGTTTAGAAGTTGTAAAAAAAATGCTGGGTGAAGGTTATTCAAATGAAACAATAGCGGAGTTGCATCAAGAGGGGTTTACTGAAATCGGTAATATCGTTCTTAATGCATGTATTGGATCTCTTGGGGAATCATTTCAAGAAGAGTTTAAAGTTGGTTTGCCATATTATCAGATTGGCTCAACCTCAACAGTAATTCAAATTCCTGATGATGACAATATTTTATTTATACGGATTAACTTGATGCTTAGCGAAAGTAAAGTACAAGGTTATTTAGTCTTTTTATTAGAAAGCTTGTCCTTTACACAATTTAAAAGCATGTTGAATAAAATGATAAATGGTCTTTTATCTTAATGGCAGGCAATGAGTTTGATGAACTTGAAATAATCAATCAAATCAGTGTTGGTTTAATTGGCATTGATGGAGATAAAAAAGTTTTTATTTGGAACTTATGGATGGAACAAAATAGTGCGTTACATTCACAGGAAACCATAGGGAAAACACTAAATGATATTTTTCCAGATGCCTATAAAGGCCGTTTATTACATGCAATAGAGCAAGTTTTTTCGCAAAGAATGCCATCGGTTTTATCTAATGTATTTAATCGTTCAGTTTTCCCCTTATTTAATTCTAGTCAAAAATTAATTCAGCAATCTATCAGTATTTTCCCTATAACAGTTAAAAATAAAACATGCTGTATTATTCAGATTTCAGATGTGTCTGCCGCAGTCGCAAGAGAAAAGGCACTAGAGCGCCAAGTGATAGAAAGGAAAAAAGCGGAACAAGCTAAAAGTGAATTTTTAGCCAGTATGAGTCATGAAATAAGAACGCCTCTCAATGGTGTTCTAGGTATGTTAGATTTATTAAAAAGAGATAATTTATCTGCTAAAACTCAGGAATTTGTAAATGTGGCTTATACCAGCGCGAACGCTTTATTGTTCATAGTGAATGATGTGCTGGATTTTTCTAAAATTGAAGCCGGTAAACTGGATATAGAACAAAGACCCTTTAATATTGTTGATTTTTTAGAAGAAGTTGTTCAATTTTTTGCTTTAACGGCACAAGAAAAAAATGTAGGGCTAAATTTAGATACAACAGAGCTCAATATTAGTTTAGTAATAGGAGATCCAAATAGAATTAAACAAATATTGATGAACTTGATTTCAAATGCTTTAAAATTCACTGAAGTGGGTGAAGTTACTGTAAAAGCAAAAATATTACCTGTAGATGAACAACAAGCGCAACTAGTTTGCCAGGTACATGATTCAGGTATTGGTATTAATGAAAAGCATCAATCAGCTTTATTTACGCCTTTTAAACAAGCAGATACTTCTATCGCGCTTAAATATGGTGGTACAGGTTTAGGTTTATCAATTGCTAAACAATTGTGTAATTTAATGGGAGGGGAGATAGAGGTTAAAAGCCGGATAGGTGAAGGTAGTTGTTTTAATTTCGATATAATACTAGCTTATCAACCACAGATCCCCAGAGAACCTTTACTCAAAAATAAAAATGCAATCGTTATAGGATTAAACGATACAAGTTCGGATATATTAAAATCCTATTTAAAATATGAAGGTGCGCAAGTATTTACCAGTACAATAGACTTTGACGCTTTTACTTTACTCAAAACTAAAAAAAATATTGATTTGTTATTTTTGGATTGTGATTTCTATGAACAACATCTCAGCCTTGTAGTTAAATTTTTAAATGAAAATAAACAAAAAATAGAACCTATACTGATCACACCATCATACTCTGAAGCTAAAGGTGTCGATATTTTTCATACAATGAATCAGC
>Ga0209395_1002782_pt1 | contig 22385 bp, 19 predicted proteins | sample GOMGulsemesocosm_3_FD_184635 | JGI IMG/M metagenome (GOLD analysis project Ga0209395, IMG submission 184635) | Methane-oxidizing microbial communities from mesocosms in the Gulf of Mexico - GOM9D Gulf of Mexico (SPAdes) (version 2) | ecosystem: Environmental > Aquatic > Marine > Cold seeps... | reverse complement strand
TTTCGGGCTACATGGACGCTCTGAAGGAGAAAAAAGTATGGGTGCACTGCATTGTTAACGCCCGTGTATCAGCGTTTCTGTTTCGTTATCTACAAAGTAATAGGGGCTTATCAGCCATAGCGGCTACAACGCCGGTCTTGGAGCAGTGGTTACCTCAAATGGATGATAACTGGAAACGGTTTATTAGCCGTGCACCGGAGCAGTTATAACAACAACCGACAGCTCATCCCCGCGGGGCGCAGTGCCAAATTAGCAGGGTATCAGCAGAAGTAATAATGAATTGCCAATGCAGTCAATCGAACTTGCCAACGCTTGTTTTTTGCTGCTTGCGTGAGTATTTACCCCCATTAATGCTATCCAACTTTTGTCATCTAATCTAATTTGTTGGTAGATATCATGGACAAACATGAAAGCCTCCGTTAAAGTCCCGCACATGACTACATATTTGCTATTGAAATCTGTTACTCGATTTATACGCCCCTGGGAGATCTACAGCTCGGGCGGCAGATAATACCTATCTGATTTGCGGAAACCCCCGAGCTACACCCAGGGGATTTTCGTTTAGGCTGTGTATCATTCAGCTAACATCATTAGACTTAATATACATAGCCAATTTCTCCGCTTCAATTTATTTATTGGAGAAACAAAGTCGTGCCAAATGTCCTAACACAATCTTTACTTTCAGAAGCTCTAACTCAGACCGATTTAACTGACCCTCGTCATGAACCACACGCAATGCAGATATTAGTGATTGATATTCATGCAGCGTTGGCGCAACGCTGGCAATGTAGTCGGCAACTTATTCGTAGTTGTCCTGTTGTACCCATAGAAAATAATTATGATCGCCTTGGCTACCCTAGTGATGGTGCTGCGCGCGATGAGCGTTACACGCGGTATGTATCAGACCAATTGATTTTACGTACTCAGACTTCCTGTGCCGTTCCTGATTTACTCTCAGGTCTAAATATCGACCCACCAAAAGATTTGCTACTGGTCTTACCCGGGCTAGTGTATCGCAGGGATAGCATAGATCGGCTTCATTGTGGCGAACCGCATCAGCTCGATCTTTGGCGAATTGTCGATACAGAATCTGGGGGATTAACGAATTTCAAGAGCTTAGAAGAGATGATCGCAACGGTAATGCGCGCGGCGTTGCCTGATATGGAATGGCGTATCAGTGAGTCTCTCCATCCCTATACTGAGCAGGGTGTTCAGATTGATGTGCTCTGGCATGAAGAGTGGGTAGAAGTTGGCGAGTGTGGTCTGGCGGCGCGTTTCATGCTTGATAACGCAAACCTGAATAATCATACGGGGCTGGCCATGGGGCTGGGCCTTGACCGGCTACTTATGCTACGGAAAAATGTGCCCGACATCCGGTTATTACGTAATCAAGACCCGCGCATTAGAGCACAGATGAATGACCTGACACCGTACCGACCAGTATCGGTTATGCCTGCCATTCGCCGCGATCTATCACTTTGCATAAAGACGTCCCTTAATGAGGAAGAGATTGGGGACATACTGCGTAACCAGCTACCCGAAGTCGATTGCATTGAATCACTTGTTATCGTGTCTGAGACATCATATAGCGATCTTCCGCCGGCAGCCCATATGCGGATGGGTATGCTATCGGGACAGAAAAACATACTGCTGCGGATTACTATTCGGCATATAGACAAAACCCTTACGGACATCGACGCAAACGACGTTCGTAACAAGGTATATAAGCTATTGCACGAGGGAGAAAGTATGGAACTTGCTGTCAATGGCTAATATGTCGGTTTAATCCAAATACTAACTAAACCAGTAAGAAGGAAGGTCGCGGGCTCGCGTCTGTGCTGGTGGTGTTAGTTTTCTGTCGTGATTGAAATAACAGGCTTTGAACGGCATTAGATAATTCAATTATCATTTATAAAGCGGTTTTACTAAGCGGTGCGGTTTTGTTATTTCTACACGACTACGGACCTAGTAAATCGATTATATATCTTGTTGTGCCGATTGCGATGTTGGTACAAATGCACTGCAGTTCAATCGGCAGCTTCAAATATTTCAGCCTAAGTATTGTTCGTATCATCCCACGGGGTAAATAGCCTTTTTTAAGCGGTTTTACCTATCGTGAAAGGGCTCATGGCGCTGAGCATTCATCTTCGCTCTATCTATGCCTCTTACCGCAATATTTATGTCAATTTCCAGTCCGAATTTATGGGCCTTCACCTGTTTTTAAACTTGAGGAAAGGATAGTGCTCATCGATGAAGTTGATGAAGGGGCGGGTTCCCGTTACGTAAAGCCGATTTTTAGAAGCTAGATTGCGTCTTGTAAATTGTTCGAACCCCGAGTTATTCATCAGCTTATAGTATAACTTCTGAGAGAGCACCGTTTAGTTTTCCCATGAGCCGTAAGGAAGGTGTTCAGATGCATTCGTGGCAGGCAGTATCTTGGGTAACTTGCAAATAGAATTAGTTAATCAATAAGGCTATTGAATACTCGAGAAGGAAAAATCTATTTTGAATATGTATAGTATTTTTTATAACCAGAAATGAGCGCGCTCCTATCTAGACTACATAGGTCGAGGCCAGGAAGTGGCAAAGTACGTCTCTCAGTTGAAACGTCTTTGTAGGGGGGGGCTGAAGTTGTCTCTAGGCACGTTAATTGCACTATACTGGTAAGATCAAAAGCCGATCAAGTAATATGTAGGAAAACGGCGAGAAGTATACAGAATGTAGGGTGATGTGGCCTAGAACAGACGCCGCTCGGAGAACATTCCACTTTGTTGTTGTCAAAATGACACCCAAGTACGCAGAAGAAGAGTAATTGACCATTGATTGAGAGGGTTCGCGTTGACAGAACTGAGGTCACTATGAAAATCGGTATTCGTCTTAGTGGGAATAACAAACTCTCGGTTAGACGGATGATTTGCGCCGCTTGCTTCAGTCTTTCTATACTCTCAGAACATGCACAGACCATGACCTCATTGGACTCTTCGTACTTCAGCTTGTCTATCGATGAGCTGCTGCACGTTAACCTGAGGTCAATCTCCTTTTTTGAGCGTGAAGCGTTAACGGTCGCCTCTAGCATTTGCGTCATTGAACGAGCGGGCTGGCAGCGCCGGAAACCGCTATTTGTTTAGGGCACTTATGAAGAACAGCATAGGACCAATATGCGGTTGAGAAAGGTCATAGAGATGTGCGTCGTTACGCTCTGCGTCCTGTTGAGCGCAACCGTCGTTTATGGCAAAGAAAATGGAATGGAGGCGGAAAGGGCGGCCCAGGTCAAGGCAGGCCTGGTCTATCGCTTGTCTGAGTTAACCCAGTGGCCAGAAGGTATATTTGAACTAGATACCACGCCTATCACGGTGGGTGTGCTCGGTGCTGATCCCCACGGGTTTGCCGACTATTTTCGCGTGCAGTCAGCGAATTTCACCGCGCAGGGCCGCAGTTTTATTGTGCGAAAATTTCCGTTGCAGGTCGCAAAGAAAAGCAAAGACGATTTGGCAGAAACACTAAAAAAAGCCATGCATGAATGTAATGTGCTGTTTGTGACTTCGGCAGCGACTGGACGGTTCGCCCAGATTATAGCCGAGACCAGAAAATCAGGCGTATTGACAGTAGGCGAAACAGAAACGTTTTCAGCCGCCGGGGGTATGGTGTCCTTCGTCACTGATAGGGGTAGCGTAAAGATTTACGTGAATTTGCCCGCACTGAAGAATGGGCGCATCAATACCAGTAGTGAGTTTCTGCGTCACGCACATATTTTGGAGGGAAAATGATTCCGATACGAATTAGGGATCTGTCCTTCGGTACAAAAATCCTGCTCTACGGCAGCGGCGCCAGTCTTTTTTCCCTGGTTTTGGCCATGGCAGCAATTCTGCTGTACGATTCTACTGAATTCCGCAATGCATTCGTCGACAGCATTTCGGATCGAGCCGACATTCTCTCTCGGTCCAGCGCCTCGGCACTGGTTTTTAAGGACCCAGCATCAGCGGCAAGAACGCTCACAGACCTCGACAAACAACAGGATGTGATGGCAGCCTGCGTGTACGATGAAACAGGCGCTGTTTTTACACAGTTTGAGCAGGTCGGTATGTCCTATGCCTGCCCGAGTGTACCCCCTTCTCCAAGATACGTATTTCGTGAGGGAAGACTTGATGTATTCCGCAACATCAAATTTCGAGATGAAGTGGTTGGTATGCTTTACATACGGGCCGACCCCTATAAGTTGCAAATCCGTTTGCAGCGTTACTTAGGGATCAGTGTTGCCGTTCTTTTTGTATCTTTCTTGGCAGCAGTGCTGCTCGCCGTATGGTTAAAAAGAGGCCTGATAAGGCCGATTCAGGAGCTAGTTGCTGTTGCCGAAACGGTCTCAAAAGATAGTAATTATGCCGTACAAGCGAGAAAGTTTGCCAACGACGAACTGGGCGAGCTGGCTGATGCGTTTAACCAAATGATTCAGCGGGTCCAGCTGCGCGAAGAAGAACGAGATGATGCAGAGGCAGAATTAAAGCATCAGCTCCACCTCACCAAAACGATTACTGATAATGCAGCATCGTGCCTGTTTATGATGGATAAACAAGGCTGTCCGACATTTATGAATCCAGCTGCGGAGGAAATATGTGGTTATACCCTAGACGATATCCGGGGTATGCCGTTATACGATAGCATCCAGTTCTTGCACCCTGGTGGCCGATCTTACCCAATGTCTGGATGTGCTATCGACAATGTTCAAACGGAACTAAGGGGGGTGAAGAACTACGAGGACATTTTTTCGCGTAAGGATGGCAGTCTCTTTCCAGTGATTTGTTACCTAGAGCCGTTGGAGCACAATGGCAAGCATATTGGTTCTGTTCTTGAGTTTCGAGATGTCACGGAACAAAAACTGGCGGAAGAGGAACTCCGCGAAAGCGAAGAAAAATTAAAAGCCTTATTTACTTCCCTGACTGAAATGGTAGTGATGAACGAGTTGGTGAAAAATGCCGACGGTGAAGCGATTGATTACCGCATAATCGATTGTAATCAGGTGTTTACCGATGTCACAGGGATCCGCAAAGAAGATGCCGTTGGCAACCTAGCCAGCCATGTGTATAAATCTGATCCGCCCCCTTACCTAGAAAAGTATATCGATGTTGCCCTGGGAGGAGGTTCGCTTGAATTTACGACCTTTTATCCGTCATCAGATAAACACTTTATGATGTCGGTTGTTTCTCCTCAAATTGGCAGGTTTGCTACTATTGGCACCGATGTTAGTGCCATGATGCAGGTACAAGACATGATTGTGGCGAAAAATAAGGAGATGGAGAGTTACCTTTATATTGCCTCCCACGATCTTAGGACACCTTTGGTGAATATACAGGGTTTTAGCCAGCGTCTGAAAAAACAAGCGGATTCAATAAAAACACTTTTATCGGATAATACACTCGAACCGAACGTACGGTCACAGCTTGGGGTTATTACCGATGAAGATATTCCCAAAACTCTGAGTTTTGTGCTTAGCAATATAGAAAAAATGGATGCGCTCATCAATGGTCTGCTTCGGCTGTCGCGCACAGGCCGTGTAGAAATGAGCATTCAGAAAATTGACATGAACACGCTTTTATCAAAAATACTTCAAAGCCTCGATTTTCAGATAAAGGAAGTCGAGTGTGATATTCATCTTGGCTCTCTTCCCGACTGTTATGGGGATGCCGAGTTACTTGACCAATTGTTTACCAATCTATTAAGTAATGCATTGAAGTATTCGGATTCGGAGCGAGCTTTGGATATTACTGTGGGAGCGGAAAAAAACTACAGCCGGGTTGTATATTCTATCAGAGATACCGGCAGGGGGATTGCCAGTAACAAGCTGGAAAAGATTTGGGATGTCTTTTACCGTGTCGACCCGCGATCAGACAAAACCGGAGAAGGGATTGGCCTGAGCCTGGTGAAACGAATCGCGGAAAAACATAAAGGGAGAGTGTGGGCGGAGTCAGAAGAAGACAAGGGCTCTGTCTTTTATATTGAACTACACAGTAATCTATTTTCTGAAATATAAACCACTAGAATAGGGGGCTAATTATGGAAAAGTACAAAGACCTTACAATTCTTATCGCTGAAGATGATGACGGTCACGCCGACCTTATTATGGAAGGATTGAGAGAGTCAGGAATCTGCAATAGTATGATCCGCTTTGTTGATGGTCAGCAGACTTGGGATTTTATTTCAGGAAAAGACAAAAGCAAGACTTTCGAAAAAAATAAGTCGTACTTGTTGTTGCTCGACATCAATATGCCAAAAATGGACGGAGTGGAGGTGTTAGAGCGAATTAAAAGTAATGACGATTTTAAAGATCTACCTGTAGTGATGCTAACGACAACAGACGATCCGCGCGAAGTGGGAAGGTGCTATTCGTTGGGGTGCAACATATATATTACCAAGCCTGTTGATTTTTTGAAATTTTCGGAGACCTTGAAAAGGTTGGGTCTTTTTATCCAGATCGTAAGAATCTAATAGCTTGAAATAGAAACGAGTATTATATGATTAAAGTGTTGCTAGTAGAAGACGATGTAGGCTTAGTAGAGTTGACAACAGCAATTTTGGAGGATCTGGGGTTTTCTGTTATAACGGCGGCCTCCGGTGCGGACACCTTTGCCCATCTCGAAAAGCTCACACCCGACTTGATGTTGCTTGATTATTCGCTACCCGATATCAACGGAAAAGAGCTGATTGAAACTCTAATTAAACGGCAGACGCCGCCGCCGCCATTTATCATTACTACCGGCAAGGGCGATGAACGCATAGCTGTAGATATGATGAAGCTGGGCGCCATGGATTATTTGGTGAAGGATATACTCTTTCTTGAAAAGCTGCCCGATGTGGTTAAACGTTTGGTTAAAGAGATCGAAAGCGAAGGAAACCTTGCGGAAGCACAAGAAGCGTTAAAACAAAGCGAAGAGCGTTTTAGAACGATTTTCGAAAATGCGCCGGTACTAATTAATTCATTCGATGAGAGTGGGCGGTGTTTATTTTGGAACAAACAATGTAGTAAAACCTTTGGCTGGACTATTGAGGAAATCAACGAGCAAGAGGTTCCAATGGCACTATTTTATCGAGATCCGGCCGTGCGTGAAGAGGTCATCAACACGGTCACTACTGATCCAGGTGAAAATTTCAGAGAATGGAATCCAGTTACAAAAGATGGCCTGATACTGAGCGTTATGTGGGCGAACTTCAATCTTCCCAATGGCCAAGTCTTTAACATGGGGCATGATATCACAGAGCGAAAACGGGCGGAAGAAGCGCTGCGTGAGAGCGAAGAGGGTCTTTCCATTATACTCGATTCCATTGGGGATGCGGTGATTGCAACGAATCGAGAGGGAAAGATCACTCGAATGAATCCGGTTGCCGAGAGCTTAACCGGCTGGTCACTAGAAGAAACAAAAAACCGTTTACTTTCAGACGTTTTCAATACCAAAGATGCGCTCTCGGGAGAGGTGATTCCAAGCCCTATCGAAAAAGCGATCAGTAGTGGTGCAACTATAAGGCGGACAAACCATATAATGCTTACCTCGCGGGATGGCGTTGAGAGACGAATTGCAGACAGCGGGGCACCGATTAAAAATCCAAAGGGTGAGATTATTGGCGTTGTGCTCGTTTTTAGCGATGTAACAGAACACTACAAAATGGAAGAGCAGCTTCTCCAGTCAGAAAAGATGCAAGCGGTGGGACAGCTCGCCGGCGGCATTGCCCATGATTTCAACAACCAACTTACAGGCATTCTCGGATATTCAGAATTATTGATCAGCGGACTCAAAGATGAGCAGTTGATTAAAAAGGTAACCATTATCAACGAGAGTGCGCAACGTGCGGCGGATTTAACCGCGCAGCTGCTGGCCTTCAGCCATAAAGGCAAGGCGCTTTCTGTACCCGTCAGTGTCCACAAAATCATCGGGGAAGTGGCCGATATTCTCGAGCACAGTATTAACAAACAAATCACTATTAGACAGGTCCTTACCGCAGAACCGGACACGACTCTGGGCGACTATAACCAGCTCCAGAATGCCTTCCTCAACATCGCCATCAACGCGCGCGATGCCATGCCCAATGGGGGTGAGCTTATTTTTGAAACCGCCGTCGTTGAACTGAATGAAAACTTATTCCCAGGGCATTCGAATGAAGTCCTTCGGGGTAGCTATCTCACCATCGGTATTGTCGACAATGGAGGGGGGATGGATGCCGAGACTCAAAAGCATATCTTTGAACCATTTTACACCACAAAAGACATCGGAAAAGGCACGGGTATGGGGCTTGCCAGCGTCTATGGAACAATCCATAACCACAAGGGCGGCATCGGCGTTTACAGCGAAGTGGGCCACGGAACAACCTTTCGTATCTACCTGCCGTTGATCAAAGAAACGCTCTCCCTAGAGCAGGTCGAAAGTATTAGCAGGCCGGCTGTAGGAACTGCGCGGATTCTTCTGGTAGAAGATGACGAGATGATCCAAGGTTTTGCGACGAGTGTGCTCGAGGAGCTGGGGTACCGGGTAATCACTTGCTCAAACGGAAAAGAAGCGGTTGCATGTTATAAAAATTCATGGCGGGAGATTGACCTTGTAATCCTGGATATGATCATGCCAGTAATGGGGGGGCGAGAAACTTTTTCTCTTATGAAAAATATCAATCCAGAAGTCGTCGCTATCTTGTCCTCCGGCTACAGCGTCAATGTCGAAGTACAGGCCATACTTGATGACGGGGTAAAAGCCTTTATCAGAAAACCATACGGATTAATCGAATTTTCAGATACGGTAGCGGGGGTTTTACAAGGAAAAGAGGAGAGGTGACACCGGTTTTAAATGGGGGAGCTCTAAGGGGTTGGTTGATCGTTTTATTGGCTAGTGTCTGTAACCTAATTTGTCTGATATGGCAGCGTTAATTTGACAGTACTGTTAGCCTAAACTAATCCCAATCCAGAACTTCCTTGGGGGCTCATAACCTAAGCGCCCATGTTGGGTTCGGTAATTGTCCACCACGAGTAGGTCGCCGGCTTTGGCCCTAAAGCAACGCGCAGTTTCCCAGGCTAATTTGCGCAGGGTTTGGATCACGTCGTAGGGAATACTGTCACCGTTGCCATACTTAATATTGAATGGGTAATCAATGTTCTGCTCACCCTCAACGGTGTAAGGTGTATCGCTTAATTCAGGGTAGCTTGGATGATCGTGGAAATAGCTAGCGTGGTTGGCTACAATCATATTGACCCATAGTTTCTCCGCAGTAACTGGGTGTGGTTTGAAGGGGGAGAGCACATTCCACTTGCGTAGGGAAAAAGTTTCGCCAGTTGCATCGGGCTCCCAAGAAAACTCAAACTCCCCTTCTTTTAGGTATGCTTCGACCACGCTTCGATCTTCTGTCTCGAAGCTCTTTTGCCAAGGAACAAAGCGGGAGTCTCGTGACTTATCTGGGTAATAACTCTCGTAGCGAATCCCAAGGTTTTCGAATTTCGATACAATGTCAGTGGGGATCTTGCTTAGATACTCGCGCATATCTAACAGCGGGTTGAGCCCACCCACTTTGGCCGGCTGTTCGTAGTAAAAGAACAGTTGTTTGGGGGGCTGTAACCAGTAGGTGTTGTCTTGATGGAGGTCCATACACACTCGTGAATCTTCCTCTGAGGCGGGGTAAACCATAACTCCACTTTGCTTTCTCGCGGTTATACCACCAATGTAGCGGGTCAGTTGATAGCCTAGTTGTTGGAGCAGGCTTGAGAAGGCGAATGCTTTTTCTGGCTCGCGGTTACCCGCTAATTGTCCCTGCAATGGCAGGCCTCGAATCACCAGGCAGCCGTAGCTTGGCAGATGGGTATCAATCAACGCTCTTGTGGTCTTGATTAGGGCCGCTGAATCGTATTGTGATTGCTCAAGGTGAAAGACCTTGGGAAAGTTCGGATTCACTTCTGGATTGAGGCTATGCGGGAAATAGGGCTCTTTAGAATCGATCAGAAATGGCCGCTTTGTTAGCACTACGTCGTCGCTGCATAATATGTCTGGCGTATTTACGATAGGGCTAGGACGGAAATTAGGCGCTTTGTAGTTCATCCGGGCACTCACTTTGCTTAAGGTGGCTGTGTGGGAGCTATTCTGGGGGCAGTGTGGGGAGTTTAGTGTGCTAAGCACGCTGTAAGCTACTACATACCAAGCTACTACAAGCTATGGAGCCTTTGCAATCCCTGTGGCGGTTGTTGACAAATTTACTGAGGCCTAAATTGAGGGCTATGCCGCCGTTTATTTGGGTCAATATCGATATGCTCCAGGGTGAATACAAAGATTTTTTTGGCATTAAGTGGGCCCCCTCATTTATTTCCCCGTGGGGCGACTATGATTTCAATTATGTCCGAATATGATTCCCATGAATGCGGTTTGCCTCATTATAATCAATACTGCTCCCCGCAAACCGATAAGTGCGAAGCAAGCGACTGGGGAGCAGCTCCCCTACAGAGATGCCTGCCACGGTAACTGAAATGGCTTAGAGTGTTTGGGTTGAGGCGAGTGAAAATCCATTACCGTCCCGAGTGGGCCTGTACAGACTAAAAATATAATTATGGTTATAGCAATGAATAGAATAATTGTGCAGAGGAAATACAAACCATCTCTAGTCGCTTTGGCAATGGTTGTAGGAGGGCTATTTTTAACGTCTTGTTCTGACACAAAAATGGAGCCGTCCAGCGAGGTTTTTAGTTCTGCTGCGGACGTGCATTCTGACGAGAGCATTATTGCTGAAACGGCTGAAATTGACGCGCTGTTAGAAAGTCAGCCAGGAGGCTGGAATGAAAAAGTCTTTGAAACCGAGACCGAATTGCTTAACCGTGAAAAAATGCAGCCTCTTTCTAATGATGGGGAAGCTAGCGATGGAGAAGTTAGAGGTGGAAAAGTTGCTGATGTAGCAACTGCTGCCACTTCTAAAAGTGAAGCGGGCCAAGACAAAGCGAAAACAGAACGCAAAGCATATTACGGCGATTTACATGTGCATACTACCTATTCATTCGACGGCTATTCAATGGGCACTCTGGCAACACCTTATGATGCCTACCGTTTTGCCCGAGGCGAGGCGATTAAAAACCCCGGCGGTTTTAACATGCAGCTAACACAGCCGATGGATTTTTATGCAGTTACCGATCACGGGATGTTTTTAGGGTTGGTAAAGGCTGCAGCAGAAACGTCTACGGCGTTCTCGAAAAATGAATTTTCAAAGCCCTACCATAATCTGAATGCCCCTGAAAACTTCGGTACTGACCTGTTTAGTACATTAAAACGACTGTCAACATTTTCAGACTTTTTGCCAAGAGCGGTCGCACAGATAATATCGGGAGAGTTAGATCGCGGCGAGGTATTGGGTGTCATCCGCAGCGCATGGGAAGATACCATAGATGCAGCGGACCAATTTAATGACCCTGGCCAATTCACCACATTCGCGGCTTACGAATACACCACCTCCAGCGCCGACATGGGTAACTTGCATAGGAACGTTATTTTTGAAGGAACCGATCAATTACCAAGGGAGCCTTTTTCGCGTTTTCATTCTGCCAACCCAGAAGATCTTTGGCAGTGGATGGACGAGCTGAGAGAAAAAGGCGTTGAAAGCCTGGCTATACCCCACAACTCGAATGGCTCTAACGGACAGATGTTTAAGCTGGTCGATTGGGCAGGAAACCCCTTAGACGATGACTATGCAAAACAACGCAGCCGCAATGAACCTATTGTTGAAATAACTCAGATAAAAGGCACCTCGGAAACCCACCCTATTTTGTCGTCACGAGATGAATGGGCGGGCTTCGAAATTATGCCTTACCGTGTCGCCACCGGTGCATTAAGCAAGGTCGAGGGTTCTTACGTGCGTGAAGCTCTACTCAATGGTTTGGCGTTTGAACAAAAGGGCATCAGCAACCCCTATCAATTTGGTTTTATCGGTTCAAGCGACACCCATTCAGCGGCAAGCCAGAACAACGAGGCGGACTTTGCTTCAAAACTAGGTATACTGTCCAGTACTGCAGAGCAACGAGGTTCGATACCCAAAGCAGGGCTTACTGGTCAACTTTCCTACTATGGCATGAAAGCTGTGTTAAACCTAAACCCCACAGCGATGGGGAAAAATATTAGAATCAAAATCAACGGCGATGTCTATAGCGGCGGTTCTAGCCCTACGTTCGGTGCCTCCGGCTTAGCGGCGACATGGGCAGAAGAAAACACAAGGGAGTCGCTCTACAGTGCTTTTCGCCGCAAAGAAGTTTTTGCGACTTCGGGGCCGCGGATACAGTTGCGCTTTTTCGCCGGTCACAACTTCGATGAGAGCATGCTCACCGCGAATGATGCTATCGCGCAAGCTTATGCCAATGGTGTGAGCATGGGCGGGACGCTATCTACTATAAAGTTGACTAACCATACGGCTAATGTCGAACCATCTGACGACGGATTAACCCGTGATCAGCAATCACCAGGGTTTTTAGTCATGGCTGCAGCAGATCCAGAAAGTGCGCCATTACAGCGTCTGCAAGTAGTGAAAGGCTGGATTGATAACGATGGTGCCACCCATGAATACGTTGTTGATATCGCCTGTGCAGGCGGTGTAAAAGTGAATGCACAAACAAACCGTTGCCCTGATAATAACGCCAGAGTGGATATCTCAGATTGCTCCATTAACCCTGAAACAGGGGCCGCGCAGTTATCTGCCCTATGGCACGACCCGGAGTTTAATGCGCAGCAGCGCGCCTTTTATTATGCCCGTGTCATAGAGAATCCAACCTGTCGCTGGTCAACCTGGGATGCCATTCGTGCCGGTGTTGCGCCCCGTCCTGACTTTGCCACCACGATTCAGGAACGCGCTTGGTCTTCACCTATACATTATGCAGCACAGTAAAATTTATACGATGAAAGCACGAAGAAAATACCATGAAGTGGATAATTAAACTGAATAAACCGTGGCTGCATTTCATTTTGCTAGGCACGGTTTTTTATCAGCTGCAAGGCGCGTTGTTTCCCGAGCCGAAAACGGTGATTGGACCCTTGAGCGAAGCACGTGTAAATGCTTTGCAACTGCAGTGGCAGGCAAGTACTGGCCAGCAACCCTCACCGCAGCAGCAATCTAGGCTGATAGCGGTAGAGCTGGATAACGACGTATTATTGCAACGGGCTTTAGAACTCGAAATTCACCTGTATGACAACATCGTCTATCAGCGGCTGATCCGCAATATGCATTTTTTGCAGCTGGCAGAAGGTAAGTCCGACGCTGAGCTGTTTGATCAGGCACTGCAAATGCGCTTACATCTGGATGACACCGTGGTCAAGCGGCGGCTCATTCAAGTAATGGAACAGCAACTACTGGCGAGCAGCCCACCGGTTAAGCCGAGCGCGGCGCAAATAGCCGTTGAGTTTGCTCGTCGCACAGAAGAATTGCGCAGGCCGCCACTGTATTCAATCGAGCACATATTTTTCAATCAAGAAAGAGAGTCCGAAGCCCCATCGGTTATCGCCACGATTACCCAGCAAAAACTTAACGTCCAGGGCGCTAGGCATTTAAGTTCGCCTTATCTGCAGGGACATAAATTTACTCGCCAGACTCCTAGACAATTGGCACAAAACTTTGGCAAGCAATTTGTCTTGAGCCTAGAGCAAGCCCAGCGCTCAGCCCAGCCTACAGCCCTGCCTGTAGTCGAGCCCGTAGTCCCGCAATGGCTTGGGCCGATACGGTCAAGCTTTGGCTTGCATTATGTATGGCTTAGCGCGCTAGAACCCGCGCGCGATGCACAGCTAGAGGAAGTTGAGCAGCAGTTACGCAATGATCTTGAGTATGGGGCGCAGGCGCAAGCTCTGAAAAACGCCATCGCAGCGCTACGGGACGACTATGACGTGAGAGGCCTGGACGTGATAGAGCTGGGTGTGAAAACCCGGGTTGCAAAGGCACAGGATATTAACACAAGTGAGGCGCGCAAATGACGGTTTTATTCCGCCCCATAACACTCCTAATTTTACTGTTGGCACTGCTATTGACTAACCGTGCACAGGCTCATCTGTTTGCACCGTCGTTACTGAAAATAGTTGAAACCACCCAGCACGACTATAACGTAGTGTGGAAAACGCCAACCAAAACCACTAGCAATACCCGATTGCAGCCTACCTGGCCAGAGTCTTGTGAGGTGAAAAGTGAAAGCCCTGTTCTGCGCGAAGGCACCGGTACTCTATCTAGCTGGACCTTGCGTTGTGATCAATTCGGCGATGATGGGCTTGTTGGGCAGACACTGGGCGTTACCGGGCTAGCAGAAAATCAAGCCTCGGCCATGGTTATGCTGAACCTGCGTGATGGCCGCCACTACCAAAGCGTATTGAACACCGAGAGCCCTACATTTTTAGTGCCGGCAGCTCCCAGCCAAACAAAAGTGATGACCGAATACCCTTTACTGGGAATTGAACACATTTGGGGCGGTTTAGATCACCTGATGTTTGTCTTTGGTTTGCTGCTGCTGGTTGGTGGTGGCTCACGCTTGTTATGGACCATTACCGCTTTTACTGTGGGCCACAGTATCACCCTGGCGATAGTAACCTTGGGTTTGTTAACTTACCCGGTGTCATTGATAGAATTTACCATTGCCCTGAGTATTTTTGTGTTGGCGTTAGAGCTGGCGCGTAATAACGCTGATAACAATGGGCGCAGTTTATTCAGGCGGCACCCTTGGTGGTTGGCAGCGGGCTTTGGCTTGCTGCACGGCATGGGTTTTGCCGGTGCATTGGCCGAGATTGGCCTGCCACAAAATAATGTGCCACTTGCCCTGTTGTTTTTTAACGTCGGCATAGAAATCGGACAAATTGTCTTCATTCTGTTAGTACTATGTGCCTGGTGGGTAATCAAGCGCACACTGCTTTTAAGACCAGAGGCTTTAAGAGCATGGACTTTAAGACCAGGCGCTATAAGCCAAGAGCGCCTACTGCCTATCCCTGTTTACATCTTGGGAGGGTTGTCTGCCATGTGGTGTATCGAGCGTGGTATAGAACTTATAAGCTAATCAAAAACCTATTTCGTAGTTCGCTACACAGGTGAAGTGGATGCGGATGCAATCTCGCAAGCGATAGATGCCAACAAGTAGGCATTCTATAGAGGGGTTAGATATGAAGAAGTTTTCCTACGCCTGCTACCTGCTCAGTGGCTTAACAGTCACTTTGAGCGTGGCAGCAAAGCCCCCAATGCAAGCTTCCCAGAGTTCAGCAGAGCCGGTGTCAACAGTGATGCCTGCCGCGCATGCTGCAAATCAGCAACCGATACGTCTACTGTCGGCTTTCTTTGGCCTCGACAATGCGCTGCCATTGCGGGCAAACTTTCTTTGTTTTGGTGCCTCTGGAAAGGACGGTATGCCGGTTGTACTTTCGCATACCATTGACCCGGAAACACTACAGCCCGAGGATTTCCAGATTCTCACGCGCTCCGGACATGCGCGCACACCCCACTGTGTAACTCTCAAGCCAGCGCAAGATGCAGGCGAACTCAGAACCGTACTGCTTATTGGTGAGTTTGGCGACGCCCCTGGCGATCCCCCCGTGTCGGTGCATGTTGTTGGCGATCTGCTCTCGGATAGCACGCCTTCGGTTAATTTTCGCGGATCGCATAGCAATGTCACCCCGCTCGACGCCGGTCCTTCATTGGTACTGGCGAAGGTAGTGCCAAAAAGTCAATGGGCAATTAATAGCAAGGGCACTGCTTGCCCGGCGGGCATCCAGCAAGTGGTCCGGGTAACTTGGAACGGCGGTGTGCGCTTACCAAACCGCGGCGAACCCGGTGACGCGGAACGCAGGCTTTATCGTGTGACGGTAAAACGTGGAGACGGCTCCAGCGATGAGATAGTCCCGGCGGCACTCGCAGATCTCAATGACGGCGATAATAACCACCTTCTGTGTCTCGATACGACTGACCCGGCGGTCGCTGTCAGCTTCCCGGAGGGGCACTTGATTGATCCGAATCGGGACCTGAACCCCGACACGTATATTGCGGTCAGTCGAGCCGCGAATTGATGCGACGAAATAGTGTAAACAAGCACAATTCACAAAGCTGCTAAGGCCACCACAGGCCTCTTAATCTATCGAGGGCCTGCTTCAATAGAGAGGGTGTCAGCCACAAGTGTGGTGTCGAGTTAGTTGTTGTGCTCGAGATTATCCGTTCTAGCACACAAAGGCTCAACGAATGGCCCTGTGGCAGGATAATTGTCAATAAAAGCCACAATGATAGGTTTCTCTGCTGGTTCAGCGGGGGAGGTAGTAGTTTCTCATGACCTCTGGTGTGGTTCCCCAGACGAGGGTGAGTATCTAGGCATAGTAGAAATTACCACTGTCGGTGGCATGACCTCAATTTTTTCACCGTTTTTAACAAAACGCGTAATAGACATCCTTCGCAACTCTTCGTGAATAGTGTTTTTAATGTCTAGCGTATGCGTATCGCTTGAACCGATCATGCCAAATTTTTAGATTATGTTCGAGCCTGTCGCTGGGCGATAGTCGAGAGCGCTGTAACACCATGCGCCGATGGATTCGTCCTAAGCTCATTGCCATTAAATGGCACAGCATGGCCGAATATGATTCCCTGACATTCAACGCCCAAGCGTAGAATCACCGCCTGAGGGAAAACGTTTTCAATCAACGCGTATTTAACAATCTTAATACTGACCGAGGCGCCGATGAAAGTACTGACAATGATCGACAAGGGCACGACCGTAGGATCTAAGCGTGCGCCTCGCGACATGCTGGGATTTTGGGCAGGCCCGGCCAGGTCCCTATGCCCGTGATTACTTTGGGAGGCATAGCCGCACGGTCGTTTTTTGTGCCGGTAGTAGCCGCTCCGTATTAGCGGTCGAGGCGCTCCTGGAAGTGGGCTTCACCAATATCGCCCATCTGGCCACCGGGTTTAGCGGCGGGGCAGGGGCTGGCGAACACATAGATGATGTCAGCGAGACAAGCCGTTGGAGCCCCCGGGCCGAATTTAGAGTAAGTATTTTATGTCCGTCAATCGATCAAGCAGTATCAGCTATGGCATAGGCGGCACACCTTCCGCCATCAAGGAAGCTGCCTACACTATGTTTGTATTGCTATTCTATACTCAAGTGCTGGGGCTTAGCGGTACTGAAGCCGGTTTTGTACTGTTTCTAGGGCTGCTTTGGGATGCTGTGTCTGACCCGATGATGGGTGCCTGGTCAGATCGGTTCAATAGTCGCTGGGGGCGAAGACACCCTTTCATGGTCGCCGGCGCATTACCCCTAGGTCTGGGCTACCTCGCTCTGTTTAGTCCACCCGAGTGGGCTCTGGCCGATAGCACGCTTCTCGCCGCCTGGCTGTTGGCCTGTTCCCTGTGGATTCGTACGGCAATCACCCTATTCGGGCTGCCGCATTTGGCGCTGGCGGCCGAGATGACCCAGGACTACCACGAACGTAGTCGTCTGCTGGGCATGCGCAGTGGCTTTCTGTTTTTTACCAGTATTATCGTGCCTGCCGCCAGTATGTTGTTGATTTTCGGAGAAACCGCTGCCGGTCAGGACGGTCGTTTCATTCCCGAAAACTATCTGTCTTTTGGCTGGTTCGCAGCGATACTCACTTGGGTTGCGGCGATTATTTCCATAGTTGGTACACGCAACTATATGGAGGCCACACGAATTGACCCACATAGAATGCCTTCCAGTGAGGGGCTGACAGGCATTGCAAAGGACTTTTTCAGCACGCTCAAAAACCGCAATTTTCGCAACCTGATGTACTACGACCTGTCTGCCTCGGCCTCCTACGGTATTACCGCCACCCTGAATATCATCGCCTGGACCTATTACTGGGAGCTGAGCGCAACCGAGATGGCCATCGTGATGGCCGTGCCCGTGTGCCTGGCGGTGCCGGCGGCACTGTGGACGCTGGGCCCACTCGGTAGACGTTGGCCCAAACATCGCATACTGGCAACCGCCACTGCATTGATGATTCTGGATATCGTGTGGCTCTATCCGCTGCGCATGTTGGAGTTGCTTCCCGAAAACGGGCACGCTCTGGTGCTGGCTTTGGTGGCATTGCAGAACCTGTTCTTTGTGTATTTTTTCGTACTGCGCAGTGTGTCTTCTTCTTCGATTGCGGCAGACCTGACGGATGAACACGAATCCACCAGCGGCAAGCGTCAAGAGGGAAGTTTTTATTCGGTACTGTCGTTTGCTGCCAAGTTGGCAACCGCTGCAGGCCCACTGTATGCCGGTATTGCCTTGGACGCGATAGGTCTGACCGAGGGCATGATGCCCGGGGAAGTCGAACAGGGAGCGCTCACCGCCCTGGTGTGGGCTATGGGCATAGGCATCGTGCCCTTGCTGGTCATCGCCTGGCGTTTTGCCCTGAAGGTATCCATGACTGAAGAACAGTTAAAAGAGATTCAGCAAAGAATTAATAATCAAGTTCAGGCCAGCCCTTAGCTCTTCATTATTAACCGCTAGGGGCAAGCAGCCCAGGCAGCCATTGTCGCATTCGCCAGCGCATCGGCAGCAAGCCCGCGGCCCGAAAAAAGAAAATGCCTTGCGGCCAATCCAACTGCGGATTCCGGGGTTAAAGACCTGTTAAAAGGTCATTTTGGTTGATTTCATGTATTAAATGACCTAGTGTTAGACCTATTAAGTGGTCGGAATTCTGATAGAGCTCACGGTCGACTTTTTCAGGACCGACTAAACCGACTAAACCGACTAACATAGTCACAAGAGAGCTTTCTATTATGGCTTCTACACATCCCATCTTAGCCGATGTAAGCGCCGGTATTTCCGAACTCAAGAAAAATCCAATGGCCGTTGTGGCGCAGGGTGAAGGTTCGCCCGTTGCGATCCTTAATCGCAATGAGCCAGTGTTTTACGCCGTGCCTGCTAGTGCTTATGAAGAACTGATGGATAAACTTGAAGATATTGAACTAGCAGCGATTGTTCGCGCCCGTTTGGATGAGGCAGAAATTGAGATTTCATTAGATGCGCTATAGGCTGGTATTTAAGGCCCAAGCTAAAAAAGAATGGGACAAGCTCGATGCTACGATTCGCGAGCAATTCAAAAAGAAGCTGGTAGAGCGCATTGAGGAGCCGAGGATTGAAAGCTCTCGCCTCAATGGTATGGCAGATTGCTACAAAATTAAATTGCGCAGTGCCGGTTATCGGTTGGTGTATCAGGTGCGTGATAATGTGTTGGTGGTTGCTATTGTTGCGGTTGGTAAGCGTGAACGAAATGCTGTTTATAAAGCCGCTGTGAAAAGAGTCTGAATCAAGCTTTCACCCAGTAGATGTGACCTACGATTTAAAAAAATAAAAATTCATCAGAACACACGACCTCTGTCAATCTCAGGCCGGTATGATGATTGCGGGCGTGTTTGGCATATGCGTGCTGTTTTCGCGGCCATCAAGATGCTGTGTCTCATCGGCCTGGGCCCACTACCGGTGGGGGTACTAAGCGATCTGCTCAGCACTCGCTATGGCGAGAAGTCCTTGAGCCTTGTTTGCCCATGTGGAAAAAAAGGGCAAGGAGAGTAAGACAAAAGCAAAAGTAGCAGGGACCGCCTGATGTCTTCTTTCCCTCCTCCTCTCCAAAAGCGCCGCCGATTCGACGCAGCGGAGAAAAGCACTAGTAGCGTCTATTCCCAATTTCCACCGAGTTGAGTATAGTGTTCAGTGAAACAGGCATGGAATCATATTCGGTCACGTTATGGTTTGTACCCTTAAATGACTATTTACAGCCACTGAGTTACCGTCACTTAATGACCGTCACTTAATTTCAGAGAAAGGCACTGAGAGCGAGCGATGAAAACAAATCGACTTCAGCGTGATCTTTTTACGCAGCTACTATTCGAGTTAGAGAAGGCAGGAATTACTCCTGAACAGCTGCGGTTGCAGTGCCGGAGAAACGGAATGTCGGCGTCAGTTTCAGGTCAGAGCGTAATATTTGGAAGTGATTCATTGGTTTTGCTTGAGACGGCGGTGGAGCTCACGGGTGATCCTAGTCTGGCATTACGTCTAGGCCAGCGGATTGGGATCAACAGTTATGGCGCCTTTGGTTTTGCCTTGATGAGCTGTGCCAACCTAAGAGAATCCACTGAGCTATTGCTACGTTATGGGAACGTGTTTTTTGAACCAAACTGGCAATCGCAGGAGCATGACGGTGGACTGTTGCTACGCTTGAATCTCACCCGGGGTACTCCAACACAACAACAGCTTGTCGCTGAGCTGTGCTTTTCGCAGTTGAGTTTTATTGGAAGCTCCCTTTATCGCGGCCGAATAGAGGGTGCACAGATACACTTCACCTTTTCTAAGCCCCCCCATAGTAGTAGCTACCGGTCGATGCTGAATGCAGACGTAACTTTTGGCGCGCAGCACAATCAATTGTTTCTGCCGGAATCTGTTCTGGACACCCCGGTAAAAACGGCGAATATATCCAACCATGTGGTCTTTCATCAGCAGTGCGAGGATATGTTACAGGGACTCGCCAGTGCGCGAAAGACGACAGCCGAGGTACGGCGTGTGCTGATTCAATCTGCCGGTGAGTTCCACGATATTACCCAGGTGGCCGAAAGTCTCTGTATGAGTGAACGTACGCTGAGGCGCAAACTGAAATCAGAGTCAAATAGCTTTAGAGCGATCTTTGACGAGGTTAGGGACTTGCTCGCCAAGGAGTATCTGGCCAAAACCGATTTGATTGTTGCCGAGATAGCGCACCTGCTGGACTATTCCGAGACGGTGAACTTTCGCCGGGCGTTTATTCGCTGGAACGGTGTTACACCCATCCAGTACCGCCAGCAACAGGTCGCGTAGGCACTATTGAGTCCGTAGTATAAATAAAGGGGAGGGATTAAAAACTAGTCAACGCACCCAAAAGGGAAGAGGGGTATTGATTAAAATTTAATCCCTCCGTCCCCTTAACCCGGTCGGCTGCCCTTGGTAGCCACAGCCGCGCCGATCCCCGTCGGCGCCCTTCAACTAAACAGCATCACCACCCAGAACTGCAGGTGTTTCGCAGTATGTGGTCAGGATGTACCGTTGATGCGCTTCAACCCTGTCGGTCAGCACCTCTGCAATATCAGGAATACCAGCGTTCCTCGCGAAATATTTCAACATGCCCTGGTTCTGCTTGGTCACCGGCATGATCTCGGGTGGCGGAACCAGCAAGCTCATACTCATGGTCGCCCAGTAGATGTCAGCCGCAGAAACCTTATCACCCACCAGGTAGCGTGAGCCCGCTTCTTCCTGCGCTTCCAGACGACGGGCAATCAAGTCGACAATCTCAGCCATTTTCTTTGGTGCCGAAGTGCTGGCGTCCTCGTTGTATCCATACTTGCGCCCGAGTGGGCTATCTCCAAGGATCCTCATATTCCAAACGAAACCGTCTTCTCCCAGGACGATGGCGCACAGCCCGTACATGGTGACCCGGTTGTCAAAGCCATCCGGAATCAGCTTGGGGCGCTCTGCTGATCCAATGCTCTCCACCAACGCAAGCTGCTCGGTCCAGACATTCCGGGGTCGCTCATCGTTGTGGAACATAGTCGGCAGGCTGGTCTGGCTGGTTAGTTCAAAGAGCCGCGCCTGCCGGTCCTGTCCAGTGGCCTTATCAACGCCCATCATCGGATGCAGCACACGGATGAGCGGCACACCTTTCGCGTAGCAGATGTTTTTTAGGGCCTCAGAATACAAGGCAGGAATGCCAGGGATGAACGTCACCCTGGTCCCGGTGGTCATCGCCGCCGCTTCATCAAGAGTGATGAATTCCGGTTTTTTACTCGTGTTAATTGTACTCGTGTTATTTGATGCAGTCATGATGTACTCCTTCTGACATTAGCGGTGTTTTGGCTCTCTTGTTTAGAGTTCTGGTTTAGAGCTCTCGTTTAGACGTCGAAGTCGCTAGCACTATGACGTTCTACTACTCGTGGCTCTTCAGGTCCCCAAGGTCGGTTAACTCGGCGTCCACGTTGAACAGCAGGCCGCGCCTCAATTTCTTTCGCCCAGCGAATCACATGCCTATAACTTTCGACATCAAGGAATTCGGCGGCAGAGTATATGTTGTGCAAGACGCAAGCGCCATACCAAGGATAGGTCACAATATCGGCGATGGTATATTCGTCTCCACCCAGGAACTTGTTGTTTGATAAATTCTTATCCAAGACATCTAGCTGACGCTTAGCCAGTACCGCCGGCAACAGGAAGCGTTGTCGGTGATGTGTTCGTGGATTGATGAAGTGACGTTTTAAGGAAGCGTTACCCAGGTCGATCAGGTCAACGCTATTGCCGTGCTCCGAATGGCTAGGGTCGAGTATCCACGAATAGGACATTTGTTAGACCTATACTCAACATCGAATAATAAGTTTTTTGTGACAATCTGGCGTGAGTTTTTGCGTCTCATGGCAGTTGA
>Ga0209395_1002776_pt1 | contig 22397 bp, 17 predicted proteins | sample GOMGulsemesocosm_3_FD_184635 | JGI IMG/M metagenome (GOLD analysis project Ga0209395, IMG submission 184635) | Methane-oxidizing microbial communities from mesocosms in the Gulf of Mexico - GOM9D Gulf of Mexico (SPAdes) (version 2) | ecosystem: Environmental > Aquatic > Marine > Cold seeps... | reverse complement strand
GCATTCGCATCATCTGATACTAATGACCAAAGCAAGCCATTTCTAAAATCACTGGTCGCTGATGAATAAGATAAATCTACCGACATATCTAAGTTGTCGGTAATTTGCCAGTCAGCGTTAATACCAAAACTTTTTACTTCATCTGAATCACTATTGTCATCATTAACAACTTCAACACGCGTTGAACTATTAGACGTTCTATTAAAGGTACCGCCAATTACGGAGTTGTTGGCAATCGTTGCATTGCCTATAGCTGCTTGGCCACCATCTAGTTTAACTCGATAGCCACGGGCAAATTCTTCAGAATCAAATTTAGAGTAAAAACCATCAACTTTCAGAGTAAAATTATCGACTGGTTGCCATTCAAGGGTAGCAACGTAACCGTCACGTGTTTCTTCACCGCCTTTGTGTTGCAACTCAAAACCTTCACTAACATATTCTTTAGCTAAGTGAATACCATCTTCTTTGGTAGGCCCATTGATATCATTCTCTAAGCCGTCTACATCTCGTAATTTACTGTAGTTAAGTCCAACAAACTGCGTTGTTGCACTTGGCTGAAATAAACGGGCATAACCAAGGGCAACACCAAAAGTGTCATCTGCAAATTTACCTTGATAAGAAAAGCTTAAGCGATGTCCCGTTGACGTAGCATCAGGAACGTCACTGGCTAAATCGTTGTACATACCACGAGCATTTACATTGAAAGAATGTTGTTTTTCATTTTTCAACGGGCTAGCAGTTTTGAGTTCAACTGTACCAGCCACTCCACCTTCAATCAGTGAAACTTTCGGTGACTTATAAACGGAAGCTTGTGAAATAAGCTCTGAAGGGTATTGATCAAATTCAACACTACGTTGACCGCTGGTTGATACTTGCTCGCGGCCATTTAGCGTTGTGGAGACAAAACCACCTGACATACCACGTATATTAATTTCAGCAGCTTGTCCGCCTGTTCTTACCGCTGAAATACCGGGTAAACGTGTTAGAGCATCAGCCATTGAAACATCAGGTAATGCGCCGAGGTCATCTGCCGTTATTTGCTCTGATACGGTATCTGCAAAACGTTTTTGATTGATAGATTCAATAAGCGAACCTCTAAAACCAGTGACCTCAATAACTTCAATTGTTTGTTCAGCACTTTCTTTTACGCCAACCTTTTTTGCTTCTGAGGTGTTTTCCACCGCTTCTTGAGCATAAATCCCCCCAGAAGACATCATAAAACCACAGGAAAGTAAGGCTATTGAAAGCTTACTCGGCTTAAATGTACGCATAATTATTTCCCCTCATGTTCATCCATGAAATATTTTTATTGTTAGTTTTCTAACTAACTTCATTATTTATCGTTATCTTCCTAATATAAGGGGTGGTTTTTTCTATAGATATGCTTTGCATACGTATTCAATAATGCTGAAAAATCGAATTCTTTGTAGAAAGGGTGAAAGTTATAAATCTCTAGATTGTTACTAATATGTCGCTAGCCCATTAATATCAATGATCTGCATTAACAAAAAACAACACATATACGAACAAAAAAACGCCAGAGTGTATTATCTAGCAATACTTGAATACGTATGCAAAATAACGTCACAACTTTTTATTGTGCTGTATTGGGCGTAAATTAAGGCAGCAATAAAAAGTACCAAAAAACACCTAATAAAGTTTTCTACCAAAGGAAGTCAATTGTGCGCGTCTTAATCACTTTTTTCACCGTATTGTTAATCGCTTGTCAGCCTCTACAGCCGCCAGAACAAGAAATTATCACCACAAAACAGCCAATAAAAATAAGCCAGTTTGCTGCTCATTGGATAACGCCAAATACCATTATGGTTGCACAAGAATATTCAGGCGAAGAAATGGTATTAACAATTGCAACTGAGCCGACGACGACGCAGCTAAAAATAAAAAGCTACCCATTGACACTTAGAAAGAATAAACAACTTCATAATGAACAATATCCACACCTATCAAAATTCAGCACTTATACTGTCGACATTGAGCAAGAAGAAATAAAACAATTGATCAAAAGTCCTTTAATAGTTTTTGCAAATGCTAAAACACTTTTACCAGCTAAAGCCACCTATCTACAAACAGCAGAATTATTAGATACGCTGTATACATCAGGACAAAATGACGCGGATGAAGTTAGTGATTTAGGCGCAATTATTGTTGAGAACCATGTTCAGTTTAAGTTATGGGCACCAACTGCAAAATCCGTTTCAGTATTGTTATTTGAACAAGATAAAACTCCAGCTGAACCGCATAAATTACTGATGGTTGAAGATAAAACAACCGGGATTTGGCTAGCGAAATCGGAAAAATCGTTAGCTAATAAATACTATCGCTATCAAGTTAAAGTGTATCATCCTGCTAGTAATAAGGTAGAAACGCTTATAACTACAGATCCTTATTCTTTGAGCCTTTCAACAAATAGTGAATACAGCCAAATAATTGATTTAAATGATCAAGACACCATGCCTGCTGGCTGGAAAATGCAAAAAGATAATCCGGTGTTAAACCCTGAAGATAATATATTTTATGAAACCCATATTCGTGATTTTAGTGCGCATGATCAGGGGTTAAAAAACAAACAGTATCGAGGGAAATACTTAGCCTTCACCGATTTAAATAGTCATGGTATGCGCCATTTAAAAGAACTACGAGAAGCTGGTATTAATAGTATTCATTTATTGCCGACCTTTGATATTGGCACCATTAACGAAGATACTGAACAAGTGATTGACAGCCAGGATTCCATCGAACGTGCATGTCGTGTTAGCAAGATTAAAGCTGTGTGTAACATCACAACAGATAAATCAATTAGCATCGCACAATACCTTGAAAGTTTACCCAAGCAAAGCAAACAGCAACAAGCATTAATAAGCGCACTACGCGGCTTTGACAATTACAACTGGGGCTATGATCCTTTCCATTACACGGTACCCGAAGGTAGTTATGCCGTTAACTCTGAAGGTAAAGCGCGCATTGTTGAATTTCGCGCTATGGTGGCACAGCTCCATAATGTAGGTTTTCGGGTGATCATGGATGTTGTATACAACCACACTCACCAAGCTGGCTTAGAGCCTACTGCCGTTTTAGACAAAATTGTACCGAATTACTATCACCGGCTTGACCCAGTTACAGGAGCAATTGAACAATCAACCTGTTGTGACAATACAGCAACAGAGCGTGTAATGATGGAAAAGTTAATGATTGATTCATTAATCGTTTGGACCAGAGATTATAAAATTGACGGGTTTCGCTTTGATTTAATGGCGCATCAACCGAAATCGGCGATGTTAAAAGCACGTGTAGAAGTACAAAAAATTGACCCCGACAATTATTTTTATGGTGAAGGCTGGAACTTTGGTGAAGTAGCTAATAACCAGCAATTTGTTCAAGCCAGTCAATTAGAACTTGCTGGTACTTCAATAGGTACTTTTACTGACCGACTTAGAGATGCTGTTCGTGGTGGAGCCTTTAATGCTACTGGAGCTGATATAAGAAAAAGCCAAGGTATAGGCAATGGTTTAGCAAGTTTCCCAAATGAATTACAGGAAGCTGCTGAGCAAAAATATTTAGTTTCGGCCGATCAATTAAGAATTGCCTTAACAGGAAACCTAGCAAACTACCCTCTGCTAACGGCTAATAATGAAACTAAATTAGGTAAAGAAATACCTTACGGTAACCAACCAACTGGTTATGCGCTTGCACCTGCAGATACCATTAATTATGTGTCAAAACACGACAATCAATCCTTGTGGGACAATAATCAATACCGTATTGATTATCAACTTGATAGCCATCAACGGGTAAGAATGCAATTGCAAAGTTTATCGTTTGCCTTATTTTCCCAAGGGATCCCTTTTATTCATATGGGATCTGAATTGCTGCGTTCAAAAGGATTTCTTCGAGACTCTTATGATTATGGGGACTGGTTTAACAAGGTTGATTTTTCCAAGAAAAACAATAATTACAATATTGGTTTACCACCTGCTGATAAGGATCAACAAAATTGGCAGACAATCTCTGATGTGATCGCAGCAAACGCAGGAAAAGATATCGTCACTTCAACTGATATTGAATATAGCTCCGCAGTGTTTAGCGAGTTGGTAAAAATAAGAATGTCTTCAGCGCTTCTTCGTTTAACGACAGCGAAAGATATCATCGAAAAAGTTAAGTTTCACAATACCGGCAGCCAACAAAAAAGAGGCCTTATTGTTATGAGTATTGATGGAACTAAGCCACAAGAGAAAACAGACAGTGATCACAGCCAACTGGTGATTATTTTTAATACTACAGGTAAAAACCATCAGTTAACTTACCCTGATGCGGGAACATTTAAATTGCACCCAGTTCAGCAAAAAAGTGTAGACCAACAGGTAAGAATGAGCACAGCAAATGGTAATATTTTTACCGTTCCTCCGTTAACTACGGCTGTTTTCGTGCAAAAGATTAATGCTCTGTGATTATGAGCTTAACCTTAATTGAGGTATATGTAGTTGAAAGTCGTTAAAAATTTAAAAACGAGCTCTTAAATTACAGCACTAGTTTAATAAAATTAAAATCATATTCTTCTACTTGGGCATTATAGGATTTAGAGAATTGCGTAAAATCAACCTCTCTCCATTGCTCAAGTTGCAAAAACGCGAGAATTTTTTTCGCGTTTGTTTTATCAGCGACAGCAAAAGGTGTTTTGTAAGTGTAATCATTATAATTAGGTAATTTAACGCCATGGGCGATGTCATGTAACAAAATTAGTGCCCATACTGCATGCATATGATTACCACCAACAGAGAGCTGAATTTTGTCAGTGATAATGGCTTCTAAACCTTTTATAGTCCAGTCAACACCACCGATAATTGGCATCGCCGATTTATCAATATTTAGCGATTTCAAACTTTGATAAGCCGCGATGGCAATATCGTCATTGGCTGCCCAAAGAATATCGCTGCTTTGATATCTCGACATGAGTTGTTTGACCATTCTTTTGGTAATAGCAGCATTCCAGTTAGAATGAACGAGCTGTAAAAGTTCAACATTTTTACTTTTTTCAATAGCTTGATATAAACCTTTATCACGGCTATTTGATGATGCAAGTAGCGGGTCGCCCCCCACAGCTATCAGTCTGACATCTTTCTTCTTCTTATTTTTTCTACGCTCAATTAAGGCATTTGTTAATAAAAAACCTGACTCAAAATCATCCGCTAATATTTGCGCTAACCAATATTTATAATGTTGTTGTGGGATCCCTACTTTTTTTTGTTCAAATTTAGGTACTCCAGTTACAATAGAAATGAAGGGGACTTGATGGAGTTCAACTAATTCTAAAAAATGCTTTGCACTGGCTCCTCTGAACGTAGAAATGAGGTAATCGGGTTTATCTTCAGACTCAAAGAGTTCTTTAGCTTTTGGGTAGTAATCGAAACGATCATTCCAGTTAGCATGATGAAGTGTTAATTTTATATCAAATTGCTCAGCAACCGTTTTTAAAGGCGCGATAACATTATCCCAATAAGCACTTTGCCCTAACTCAGGCCCTAAAAAAGCCACATGAATTTGCTTAGCAAAAATAACACTCGATATTGAAAAATTAATCAGTAGTCCGAGATAAATAATTTGAATAAAGCGCAAGTTAACCTTTCCCCTTTTCTCTATTAATCTCTTATGAATGTTTTCTTAACTCTATAAGAAACAAAGGTTGTTTTTATAATCATATTATTTTAAAGCATGAATACGTATGCAGTATAGCTGTAATTTAGTGCTAATGGATTTATGCTAGCCATTCACCTTAGTATGGAATAAAACATGAAATATATAATAATAACTTTAGTGACTATTTTTTCTTGTGCCAAAATACACGCGGCATCATTAACAGTCTCGTCTCCAGACGGTAAAATTGTCTTAACTGTTGATGATACACAGCAACCTAATTATCAAATAAGCCTTGAAAATAAAACCGTTATATCTTCTTCAAAACTAGGCATGGCATTCAAATCTGCCGACAGCTTTGGCAAAGGTTTTGTTATATCTGACCACAAAAAAAATTCAGTTAATGCAAGTTGGACTCAACCCTGGGGTGAACGTAAAAATATTGTTGACCATCATAATGAGTTACTCGTTACCTTTACCTCTGACAAAAAAAGCCACTTTAATGTCCGTTTTCGGGTTTTTGATGATGGTGCTGGGTTTCGTTACGAAGTTGCTAAACAACCGGGCTTAGATCAAGTAGAAATTACCGATGAATTCACCGAATTTGTTATTGATAACCCAAAAGATACTACCGCATGGTGGATCCCTGCACGAGGCTGGAATCGCTATGAATATGTCTACAATACAAGTGATGTACAGAGCATAGATCGTGCTCATACTCCCTTTACTGCCAAATTATCAAATGGCATTCATATTAGTATTCATGAAGCCGCATTAGTTGATTACGCCGCAATGACATTAGATCAACAGCGACCAGGTACTTTAAAGGCAGACTTAACACCTTGGTCTGATGGCATATTAGTAAAAACGAAAACTAATTTTAAAAGCCCTTGGCGCACTATTCAAATAAGCCAAAATGCTGTTGGTTTACTCAATTCAGATTTAATCCTTAACTTAAACGAACCAAGTAAATTAGAAGACACCTCTTGGGTCGAACCAGGAAAGTATGTTGGCATTTGGTGGGGAATGCATATAAGTGAAAATACTTGGGGCAGTGGTGATATTCATGGCGCAACCACAAGCGAAACCAAACGTTATATGGACTTTGCCGCTAAACACGGTTTTGACGGTGTTTTGGTTGAAGGATGGAATATTGGCTGGGACGGCGACTGGTATCATAATGGCGACGTATTTAATTTTACTAAAGCCTACGATGATTTTGATTTAAAAGCCGTAACTGAATACGGTCTTAAGCAAAATGTTCGTTTAATTGGTCATCATGAAACCTCTGGCAATGTCAGTAACTATCGAGATCAAATGTCTGATGCTTATGCACTATACGAAAAACATGGTGTTCGACAAGTAAAAACCGGCTATGTTGCTGATGCAGGTAATATCAAGCGCATCGATGAAGATGGCATTGTGCGTAAAGAATGGCACGACGGACAATTTATGGTGAACGAGTATCTGCATAGTGTTACCGAAGCCGCCAAACATAAAATAAGCATTAACACCCATGAGCCAATTAAAGACACAGGTTTGAGAAGAACCTACCCTAATTGGATTGCCCGCGAAGGGGCGCGTGGCCAAGAATTCAATGCTTGGGGTACGCCGCCGAATCCACCTGAACATGCAGCAATTCTACCTTTCACTCGTATGCTTGCTGGTCCAATGGACTTTACACCGGGAATTTTTAATTTAGGCTTTAATGGCTTAGGTGCTGAAACTAATAGACCACAAACTACATTAGCAAAACAATTAGCCTTGTACGTTGTTTTATACAGCCCAATACAAATGGCCGCAGATTTACCACGTAACTATGAAGCGAATTTAGCTGCGTTCCAATTTATCAAAGATGTACCAACTGATTGGCAAGAAAGTAAGGCAATTGCAGGAGAAATAGGAGACTTTGTTGCTTTTGCTCGTAAAGAACGTAATGGTAACGATTGGTTCGTTGGGGCATTAACCGATGAAAGCGCAAGAGAGTTAACCTTAAAACTAGATTTCCTTGAAGTAAATAAACGTTATGAAGCGCAAATTTATCGTGACGGTAAAAAAGCGAATTGGATAGATAATCCTTATGAAATGATTATTGAACAACAAGAAGTTACCGCTAAAGACAGCCTGAAGTTACCTTTAGCAACAAGTGGTGGCGTAGCTATTCGCTTTAAAGCGTTAAACTAATAATACAATAGATTAGGTTAATAATAATGACAATAACAACGCAAACAGCACAACAAAAGCCGGAACTGAATTTCTGGCAAATTTGGAATATGTGTTTTGGTTTTCTCGGTATTCAATTTGGCTTCGCTCTGCAAAATGCCAATGTGAGCCGTATATTCCAAACTTTGGGTGCTGATTACAGCAGTATGGCTATTCTTTGGGTAGCGGCGCCAATAACAGGGCTTATCGTTCAACCGATCATTGGCTATATGAGCGATAACACCTGGGGGAAATTTGGTCGTCGACGACCTTATTTTCTGTTTGGTGCGATAGCAGCAAGTTTATCACTTTTCATCATGCCGAATTCTCCTACCCTTTGGATGGCGGCAGGCATGTTGTGGATCATGGATGCTTCAATTAATATTTCCATGGAACCTTTTCGTGCTTTTGTCGGCGATATGTTACCGAAAAAACAACGCGCAACGGGTTATGCTATGCAAAGTTTTTTTATTGGCATCGGCTCTGTTGTTGCATCTTCATTACCTTGGATGATGACAAATTGGTTTGATATTAGTAATACCGCAAGTGAAGGCCAATTACCTGACTCTGTAAAATTCGCATTTTATGCCGGCGGCGTTATTTTTTTATTAGCCGTTTTATGGACAGTATATTCGACCAAAGAGTACACACCCGAGCAACTTGAAGCGTTTGAGAAAGCAGAGCGCACTTTATCTAAACCAACAGAGCCTGATATTACCCGTTCTGCTAAACAGTATTTTTCTGCAGGGGTACTATGGCTGACGTTAGGGTTGTTCATGAGTAGTGTTATTTATCTATACATTAATGAACTTGATAAAAGCTTATTTATTCTAAGTGGTGGTATTGCAGCTTTTGGCCTTTGCCAATTGATTGCCAGTAAACTTTCTTTTTCAGGAAAATTAGACAATGGTTTTTCACATATCATGGCAGACTTATTTTCAATGCCTGAAACCATGAAACAACTCGCACTTGTACAATTCTTTTCATGGTTTCCTTTTTTTGCCATGTGGACATACAGTACGGCCGCTATAACTTCATATCATTACGGTACTTCAGATGTTACTTCAAGTGCTTTTAATGAAGGGGCTGATTGGGTAGGCGTATTATTTTCAACGTACAATTTAACCGCTGTAGTTGCCGCGATTTGCATTCCTTTATTAGTAAAAATGTTTAATTTACGCATTGCTCACATGATCAATCTACTGCTTGGCGGTTTAGGCTTTATCTCATTCTTAATCATTAAAGATCCTACATTTCTTATTATTTCTATGATAGGTATTGGTTTTGCTTGGGCGTCAATTTTATCAGTACCTTATGCGATACTTGCTAACTCCTTACCTGCTAATAAAATGGGGTTATATATGGGAATATTTAATTTCTTTATCGTGTTACCACAAATATTAGCAGCCAGTATTCTAGGTTTTTTAATTACCAAGATATTTGATAACCAACCTATTTATTCATTAGTTGTTGGTGGTGTAAGTATGATTATTGCGGCAATATTAACGCTAAGAGTTAAAGAGCCAGAATATTAATTATTAGCTCATTTGATAGTTAGGTGTCTTAAATTGGCACTTAACTTTGTTCATGTATTTCTTTTCAACGATTCTGTTAGATATTGTCTGAAATTAACAAATAAAATTACGTTCATTGTTAATAAACACGAGTTATGTAGCTAATTAACTGCCACAAGATTTACGGACAATCAGTGTCGTGGGGATTAAGGTCGTTTTAGGTTTATCACCATTGATAAGTGAGATTAAATTATCAACTAACAGTTCTCCAGCGAGCATAGTATCTTGTTTAGCGGTTGTTAAACTCGGTAAAGTGAAGCTAGCAACAGCTATATCATCAAACCCAACTACAGCAACTTGCTCAGGTATTTTTATCTGATGTTCTTGAAGAGCCCTCATCGCCCCAATAGCGATTAAATCACTTGCCGCCATAATGGCATCAAATTCGATATTTTTTGCAATTAACTGACAAGCAGCTTGGTAGCCAGACTCTTCAATTGATGTGGCATCGACCTTAAGATCATTAATAACGGATAGTTGATTATCAAGTAAAGCCTGACAATGTCCTTTATATCTATCTAGAAACTCAGGAGAATGACTTGAAGCATCACCTAAGAAAGCAAAATGTTTTCGGCCATTATTTATCACATGCTCGGTAACTTGATAGCCGCCTTGAAAATTATCGCAACCCACAGAGACAATATTATCGCCAGCAACTTTAGCTCCCCAGCGAATAAAGTGGGTATTTTGTTCGCTTAATTTAATTAACTTTTCTTCGTAATCGACAAAGTCGCCATAACCGAGAAGAATTAAACCATCAGCTTTTTTGCTATCTTCGAAATCAGCATGCCAATCTTCGCTTGATTGCTGAAAAGAAACTAATAAGTCGTAACCTTTTTTAGCGCAAGCTCGGGTAATACTACCAAGCATTGAAAGAAAAAATGGGTTAATAAGTGAATCGTCATTGGTGGGGTCTTCAAATAGCAATAAGGCGATAGTATCACTTTGCTGAGTGCGCAAATTACTGGCATTTTTATCAACTTTATAATTAAGTTCTCGCGCAATCGCTTGAACTTTTAAACGGGTTTCTTCATTTACTAATGGACTATTACGTAAAGCCCTTGAAACCGTTGATTGTGATACGTTAGCTCGATAGGCAATATCAAATGACGTTGCTCTAGACATGAACTTTACCTTTTGTTGGACTACTGAATAAATTCTACCCGAGGCTTTTTGCTAAGTACATCATTCATTTAAATTAGTAATCCACTGACTTTGTTAATTGTCATGCCATAGTAATTATCAAAGAGCTCACTGAAGAATATTATTAAGGTGTTTAGTTTTAGTATTCATCCATTAAAAAGACTATGGAATTCTTACCATATGTCGATAATTTAATTGATTGTTTGCTGTGCAACATTGGGCATTAAAACAATTCTATTTCATCTTCTTCACAGTCTCCTTTATCGAGAACTGCTTGTTTAAATTCAGCTAACGCTTTTTCAATAGGCACACCAGAAATGACTCTATCAAACATGTTTCGTTCTTCTTCCATGGTATATTTGCTTCGAATAGATGTTTGTAACGCTCGCCATTCAACTGGTGAATAAAGTGCTGCGGGATCTGTGATTAATGTTGTTAAAGCGCCTAAGCTCTGACTAACATGATCAAGTCGTTGGGTTAATTTGTCGTAAAATTGAAATGCAATTATTGCTGAATGCACTTTGTCTAATGCGGTTGATGTGGACCCTTCAATGATCAGCCGTAGCTTATCGGCATCTTCATCATCTTCTTTCATTTGTAAAACTGATGACTGTATGTCACTTAAATTAGTCGCCAACGCTGTAAATGAGCCCGAAAGTGTTTCAACTGACGAGTTTCCTTCGTTCATAGACTCGTCTATTTGCGCGACCGCAAGATTGAGCATTAGCACCGTTTCTTTCAATTGACTCCAATCTAAGTCAGGATGTAATGCAGTTGAACCAGGTAGTGTACTCATGATATTCCTTTAACTTAATACATAGCTGCGGGTCGTTGTTTAACAACGGAATACATTTGAGTATAGATACAATCTATTGAGTTGCAGGCTATTTGGTAAAAAATTATCAGATCTTAGCAAGCACTATGACCTTAACGTTAAAGTCACTAAGACAATAGCATGGTCTGTACTTTCGCCATCACGTTCAAAAATGGGATTAATTAAATGCCGATCATAAGTATCATAGTCACTTACCTGATAAAGGCTATCGTGATAACTGGCATCAAATTCACAAGATAATAAAACGTAATCAAGTACCAAGCTATTTGCGCCAAAATAATGTGTTGGGGTTCGCTCTGTTATTTCTGTTTTAGTTTTATTTTCCTCATCTACTTCATTCGTTATCGCTCTTTGAAATAAATTCCAAGCATCATTTAAACAGTACTTAGCTAGGTAGGCATTACGATCAATAACTGAAACAAAACGTAAGGAATTCGTTAATAGATGATTTAGCACACCATCAGTTAAATTATTATTAAAATCTCCCATTAAGACCATAGGATTACCGGTAGTTTCACGACGTTCTATCATATCAACCATTAATAGAGCTGCTTCACTGCCACGTTGTATTGTCGCTCCCCAACTGCCAGCTACTTGCGTCTTAAGGCTTTCAATAATCGTTTTTTCAGCCGTCAAATTTTTATTTTTTTCATCGAGTTCGAACATTGAACGTTTAGATTTAAAGTGCACCACATAACAATCGCAGTTACCTATATGAGGCACTTTAATAGTCGCTCTCAATGCTTTTCGACTAAAAGAAAAGTTATCAGCTAAGCCCAATGCTCGAGCGAGTTCAGTATTTACCTTTACCGCGTCGACGTTAATAATCGGGTAACGAGATGCTATAGCGACAACAGGTTTTTTATAAATGAAGTCATCAATAACGCGCGGCTGATCAACCACTTCAAAATAATCATAGCCCTGCTTTGCAACGAGTTCCCTTAATGATTCGGCACTAAAAACTTCCTGAAAGCCAACAATATCAGGTTGATACTCACGTAAATACTCACTAATCCAATGTTGCTTTTTTTCCCATTGAACAGCACTATAAATTCGCTCAAATTCATAATAAGCGTTGGGGGGCTCAAGATAGTTAAACAAGTTGAAGGTAGCAATTTTTAGCTGTAAATTTGATTCAGCTATTGCTGGGGAAATATTAATGATTTCTTTTTTATCTGCTTGGTTGATGACATTAACCCTACTGAACGATATGGGGTAATTATACCCCATCGATTAGCAAAATTATCAAATTAAACATCTATAAAATTAATCCGTACCAGCTGTTTGATTACACCGGAGCATGCAAGGCTTTTTAAAGTAACTTAGCCGGCAACTGCTTTACGAATTTGACTAGCACACTCTGCCAAAACAATTGCGCCAGCCGTCGAAACATTTAAGGAGTTGCCCATGCCAAACATAGAAATATGTATTTGTTGCTGACTTAACTCTAATGCAGGCTCACTTACTCCTTTACGCTCATTACCTAATACTAAGACACAAGGCGATGGGTAAGTAACATCTTTGTAGTCAACAGACTGATGACATAGCTCGACACCAAAAACGGCATAACCTTTAGCTATTAATTCTTGCAGAGTTAATGTGGTGCTATCGCTATATTCAACACAAACCCATTTAGCTTCATTTCTTGATGCTTTTTTCAATTTCTTATCTGAAATCGTTAACTCACCACAAATAATTATTTTTTCGATAGCAAAGGCATCAGCTAATCGAATAAAAGCCCCAATATTATAACTGTTAGTGACATTATCTAAGACCACTATTAAAGGGATTTTTTTCTGTTTTAAGTATTCATCTCTTGTTGGTTTGTTTGTTCTAATATCTTCTTTACTCAGCTGTTTTCTTGAATGCATGAAAAACTACTCTTATTACGTATTAACGAAGTGACATCATTATTCTTACTATTATATTGGCACTATTTTCATTGTTGGTTCTTATAGACGGCAGTCTGCTACTTTAGCTAGTTATTCACGCTAGTTTACGGCCGATTGAGTGTAAGGTATGTTGAAGTAGGGCTATAGCCGTCTCCCCCCATTTTACCCACGGCGTCGATTAACTCTTGATTTATTCCTTCTTCATTATAAAAGTCATCTCTAACATAAACAGATTTTACATCTAAAAGAACAATAGTCCCTCCAGCGGGTAAATCTCCTAGAGTAATAACTTCTTTTAACGTGCATTCATAACGAACTGGTGATGCCTTTACAGATAGTGGCCTTACGACTTTACTCTCAATATGTTCGACATCTGCGAGCTTAAATTCGTTTTCATCCTTTTTTATACTTACGCTAGTTATATTCATTTTTTCCAGTAATTGTGTGTTCACAATATTGACAACACATTCACCAGTTTCTTTTAAGTTTTGCAATGTGTCTTTATCAAGACCATTTCTTTGCGTGACTTGGGTATAGAGAAGTACGGGAGGGTTACAACTTGCAACGGTAAAAAATGAATAAGGGGCTAGGTTATCAATCCCTTCCTTGGAACGGGTACTGATCCAGGCAATCGGCCTTGGTGTTACACCACCATTTAATAACCGGTACTTTTGCTGAACGTCTAACGTTAAGGTATTAAAGTCCATTGAATTCCTCCAGCCATGCGCTAAAAGAATCAGAAATTTTATTTATCGTACAAAGACCATGGTCATAAAACCATACAGCTACATCAGGCCTACTATTACCACAATCACTAAGTTTGAAACAAAACATATTTCCTTTACAGTCTGAGGCGAATAAAATATGCCCTTTGGGCATACCGCTCATTTCATATAACTTTGACAGTGAAAATATATCTTCTAGGCTTAAGAAGTCCTGTACTTCAGTAATATCAACGCCTAAGTCACAAATTTTAGTTAATACATTAGGAGTATGAACCAAGCCATATTTTGTTATTAAATACTTATATGAATCTGGTAAATAAGCAGCTAACTTTGTTTCTAGATCTGCAACATCATCACTACTTATTGGCACCATAGTTTGTTTGCTAGCCCAATTTTTTACAAATAAATCAATGCTATTCATTTGGAGTACTCCAATACAGCCGAGTGTATTTTATATTTAACGTTTTTGTATGTTCATAGGTATGCTGTATTTTTAGCAATAGGCTTTACCATATTTGCCTATAACATCAGCCGCAGTATTCTAACAGCTAAGAAATATTATACCTAAGATAAGCATGTTAATTGCAGGGAACATTAGAAGAGCAGCCCTAAAGAGCTAATTGATATTGTTTTAATAACCTAGCAACACTATGTTTGAACACCCCCTCTGTATTCTTTATTGCGCTGGTATGTTGTGTAATCGCGTGGCCCAAATATAGACTATATAACTCATAGGCGATGGTATTGCTTTCAATTGTAGATTTTAAAAGTTTTTGTTCAATACAGCGATTAACTCGGTGAGAGAGGTAATTGATCAGTCTGTTCTGTTGATCTATGGTGTAGCTCCGTACTTTTGAAGTAGGTCGATTTTGAAACTCTACGACCGCTTTTATAAACGGGCAGCTGACCTGATGTTCATTAAACATTTCACTGGTCCAGTCGGCCCAGTTTTCCAATAATGTTATCAGGTGAGCTAAAGGGTCTTCGCGCCATGCGGGTTTGATCACGCGCTCTTGAAATAGCGCTTCACCATATTCTAAAATGGCTATTTGCATATCTTCTTTATTTTCAAAGTGCGAGATCACCCCCGTTCTTGAGAGCTTACACAATTTAGAAACTGTGCCTATGGTAATATCAGCAAGCCCATATTGGCTACTGTATATTATGCTCTGTTTTAGTATTTCATTTCTGGTACGCTCGCCTTTGTTCATCAAAAAGCTAAAACCTGTGTAATATTTTCTATAACCTTAGTATCTCCTAAAATTTTCTTATGACCAAGCCCCTCAGTTGTAATTAAGGGGTTTTTTTCTTGTTCAAGAAAAGTAATGACGTCTGCTATCGGTGCAAACCTGTCTTGACTGTCATGAATAAAAGTAATATCTAAAGCTAGTTTTTCACGATTGCTTTCGGTGGTTAACTGATGCCAGGTTTTTCCGTATTTATGACTAATACTTTCTAATACTTTTGTCAGAAGTTTTCTAGAAATCCCCACTTGCTCTACTTTCTCAAACATTAATTCAAAGAAGTTAATCGGCGATGAGATTAAAATAATTTTTTTATTTGTCAATGCATACAAAGGTAAATTTAACGTAGCAATAGCTGCCATTGAGTGAGCAACAATGCCGTATACCGGAAGCTTTTCTTCGTTAAAGTACTCAATAAGTATTTCAAGTGTTTCAACAAAGCTTAATAAATGCGATTGATTTCCAGACGACTTTCCATGACCAATATGATCAACAGCGGCGACCATATACCCCTGTTGAGTTAATGATAGAACCATCTGTTGAAAGGTATGACTAGCATCCCCCCAACCATGACTAACCACAATAACCTTAGAGCCAGTGCCAAATAAATTAATATGAGCAATACCTATAGATGTTTGCAGCTTGAATTCTTTTTCTGGCGTGATCAAGTCAAACTCGTAATGGCGTTTTGCATATGGCTTCATTAGGATATTCTTCCCTAAAAATGCACTAAATCTTGGTGCCAGTGTGCTGATAGTACTCGTAAAACCACGACTGACTGCCCCTAAACCAAAACCACGTTTTCCATTATTAAAGTAACTAAATTTCATTATTGATCATCCCTTACATAAAATAGTACAACTGTATTCTTCCAATAATAGTACGAGTGTGTTCTTTTGTAAATAGTACAACTGTACTTTCTTTGGGTGTTGCTGAGGTGTATTGATATGATATTGATTATTTTTTAATAAAAAGAAGAAGATAACTGGGATAAATTTATTCAGTGTGAATCAATTTAATGTCTTAGTTTACTGCTAGGTTAATCAGAGAATAAGTTTGTCATTATTTCAAGGTTAACTAAAGAGTAGTAAATTAGATGTGCCATATAACATTTAATATATGCTGTAAGACTTATAATAATTATAAGTCTTACAGCTAAATATCAGCTAATGCTTTCAAATAGACCTAAGAAAAGTGTTAAATTGCATTTCATTATTAAAGTAACAACTTTATGCATTATTGCTAGGCTTTAATCGGATGTTCTATTAGTTTAAAGCTAGAATTATCTTCGCCATAAACAAAAACACTACAATGTCCCCATGCCTTAGGTATCGTCCAAATGTTATTATTCTCAACCGAATAAACATGTCGTTTATTTGCACATCTGATATCAAGTTTGTGTAAGGCACCTTCTATATTTACCAAACTAAATTCATTTCTCACTAAGGCATAATGCCAAAAGTCCTTATCGGAAATATTTGCATCAATAACAATATCTTGTTCATTGCCAATCATGGCATCAATTTTTGCAATAACTTTTTCGTAATCACCAAGGTATGGTTTGGCTTCATCCATAACTTTTAACTGGTTATATACGCGATACGCACTTTGAAACCTATTAAGGCTTGCAGCAAGAAAAAATCGTTCATGCAAAACAGCTAACTTATATTTATTTAACTTTTCGTTATTCAAAAAAGAAATTCTTGATAAGTGTTGTAGTTGCTTATTCTTGTCTCCAATCGCTTCTGCATATTCGGCAGATAACGTATGTAAAGAATTACTCTCAGAAGTATAACGGTATGGCATTTTTTTCATCTCCAAAAGGAGTTCTTCCAAGCGAACGTATTCTTCTTCTTTTAGAGCTTTAAGGGCTGATTCATACTTTTTACGAAAACGCTTTCTTACACCACCTTTCGTTTTCTCCAATTGAAAGTCTAACTGCACTGTATTTACACATTGCTGAATGGGTTGACCATTTTCCATCGCAGGCTGATACTGCCATTGTTTTATTGCTTTTAAACCGGCTTTAGAAATGTCTTTACTGCCAGATGAGTCGATTTCAACAATATTAGAAACACTGCCATCTTTTTCAATAATAAAACTATATTTTGTCCAACCAGAGCGCCCTTCTCGTGCGGCTTTCATGGGGTATTTTGGATGAATGCGTTTAATAGGAACAGGCTCTATTATAGTGCTTAAATGCTTAGATATTTCAATGGCTGAAACATACGGAGATGACAATGATAATGATAATATCAAAAAACTAAATTTACCTAATTTGTTTTCCATAACGCAATTCCTTTTATGTAAGTTAACCCAATTTTAACATATTGGTTTTTGACTTGAAATATCCAAGCGCATTTCTACTAAATTGGCTTTAAAGCCCGCTTTCTTATATGCCCGTATAGCAGCCGAATTTTCAGAAAAAACATCTAAATGCATCATGGTTACCCCCTGCTCTTTGCTCCAATTTGCAAGCGCATCAATAACTTTTTGATTAACCCCCTTTCCTCTATATTCTGGCGAAACATACATAAAACCTAAATAGCTATAAAAGCGATAATTAACATAAGGCTTAGCTTGCTCAATGCGTGCATAACCACTCGCAATTAATTGGCCATTCAATTCAGCGATTAACAAATAGGTATTATCATTGGAGATCAGTTTTTCTAAATTATAATATTGAATGGGATCAGCATTTAAGGTGTTATCAAATGGTCGTTCAGCTTTGATCACCCCCTGCTCAAACTCTGCGAGTTTTTTGAGGTCGTCGTGTACCGCTGGGCGAATAATCATATTATCCATAGTAAGGCTCCTGGTTATTTTGGATAAATAATCACATGGCTTTACTATGCTTGCAATAGCATAAATAAGATCTGATAAAGTAAATGCAGCCTGATATTTATTGACTAAATGCAGATAAATTTTCGGACTATATTTCGAGTGAAAAAGTCGTTTCAGTTTAGCGAGTATTTCTTGCTGTAATGATGGCTCGTTAAATTAGCTTTAAAATAATTCATCACCGTCATCAGGAGTATTTTCAGATAACCCCGCAGTAAGTTTCTTTAATTCATCTACCGCTGAAGAAAGAGCAGTACTAACAGTGGTGTCTTCGGCTATTTTCAAATAATCGTTGCTAAATTTAGCAACTTCAATAACCACTTCATTGAGCGTTGTGGACACTTGTTGTTGCTGCACTGCAGCATTTTCAACGTCTATGGCTGAATGATGCATGCTTTCTAACTCGGTAAATATTTGTTGCAAAGATTTCATTAACGATGAGCTTTTTTCAGCATTTTTGAAGGTAAGTTTTTGCCCTGACTCCATCGCGTTTACCGCTTTATCAGATGCTTGTTGCAGGGAGGTTATAACTTCGTTGATCATTTCGGTAGATTCACGCGTTTTACCTGCTAATGCTCTAACTTCATCGGCTACGACAGCAAATCCACGACCCGCTTCCCCTGCTCTCGCAGCTTCTATCGCAGCATTAAGCGCGAGCAAATTCGTTTGTTCGGCGACTGAGTTTATCACGGTTAATATATCGCTAATTCTAACGATTTCTTGCTGTAATTCATGTGTTCGATCGGTAGCAACGTCAACTTCCTTAACCAAAGACTCCATTTCAACTTCATTTTCTTCAAACGCTTGTAAGCAATTATTAGTGAGATCTTTAACTTGTTGATTGGCGCTAATAGATGAATGAACACTCTCGGTTAGACTACTTGATACATTTTCTAGTTCTCCCATTGAATTTTGCATTTTATTTACAGTATTAAATTGAGTCATTGCTCCATCAGAAATAACAATACTTAGATCTTTTAGTTGATTAAAAGACGTATCAACTTGATATCCGACCATGCTGACTTGAGAAACGGATTCAGACATTTTTTCTTTTAATTTTTTTATATGACTAGCTAACCTAGCTAATTCATCGTTATTGCAGGTACAAATATTAAAATGAAAATTTGATTCAGATAAGCATTTTACGTTTTCTATAAGCTTAAAGATGGGTGTCATAATATGTTTGCTAATAACCAAGTACAAAACCAACAACATTAAGAGACATATTACGAATAATAAAACGGGAATTTGCCAAATGAATTCGTCAGCTCTTACAGCGAGAGAGTTAACTTGTACTTTTGTTTTTTCTTGTAAAAAGTCATTTAATTTCAAAAGTAAAGCGGCACTATCGCGATCAATCCCTTTAATGCTATCGTCAATAGCATTAATATTTTTATCATTAGCTAAATAGCCTTGATAAGCTTGCTGGTATTGATTAGTAATATCTTGGTATTGGCTTAAAAAGTCATTAAGTTGTTTACGTGTATCGCTATCGAGCTTTTTTTTACTTAATAGTTTTTTTGTATGTTTGATTATTTTCCCCGAAAGTTGAGAAAATTTTTGCCAATGCTTATTCCTATCTTCAGTGTTTTCTCCACGAATTAAGATATTTTTCCATTCTTGTATGCTGGTCTTAAAATCTATGTGAATATGGTTAACAGCAAAGTTAGTCCCAATTAAATTCTCGTCAACTTCAATATAATCATCAAGTAAATGATTAATAAAATAAAAACTAACAACCGTTGCGAGTAGCAAGACTAAAATTCCAGAAAAGATTGTTCCGAAAAGTTTTGTTTTTAATGAGATAAACATAGCTACCTTATCAAGTGAGTTTCAAACATTGTAAACACAAGGTGAAGTATATTGCTTAGGGGCTATGTTTAAATATAGAAGGTTTACCAGAAAAACCTTTTAAATAATTTAATTAATTTATGATTTAATATTAAAGCACTAAATACTATAATTTTTATTATTGGCAGGACTCGTTTAACAGTAATAGTAAGGAGTACGTCATTAAAAAATAACGATTTACGAAAGGTATCAACATTAGCTGTTTTCGAATACCCTCTAACTATCCAATGACTTGAGGAGTTTTGTGCGAAACGTTTTGCCAATACTTAAGTCGACTCCTTGAATAACACAATGATCCTTATCGACATAATCCACTTTTGCTAAGTTTAAAATAGTCGATCTGTGTATTCTTACGAAATTATCGCTAGGTAGTAAAGCGAGAAAGTCAGAAAGGGTATGTAAAATCATTAACCGTGAATCGACTAAATGAATCGACAAATAATCCCCCTGTGCTTGGATATATAAAATATCAGTAAAGTTGATTCTTTTTCTAGTGCTCCCATCTTTCACAAAAGTATAACTTGCTTTATCTACCGAATTTTTTTCATCTATGTTAATTTTAATTATCGCACTTGCTTTATTGACCGCTTTGATAAATCTAGGTAATAAAACGGGCTTTAATAGGTAATCAACAACATCTAAGTTAAAGCTTTGTACTGCGTATTCACTATGGGCCGTAACTATTATTGTGGCGATATTATCAGGCAAACTTTCTTTAAGATCGATACCACTGAGTAATGGCATATTAATATCTGTTATTAATAAATCCACGTTATTATTATTAATAAAGCTAAGTGCCATTAATGGGTCTGTAAATGTTGATAACACTTTTAATTGTGGTAACTGCTGGCAATAATTATTCAGTAAATCTAAAGAGTGATTTTCATCATCGATTATTACGGTGTTAATTAACATGGGATCACCAAGTGCGCTCGGTACTGACTATTTTTTGCCGAGCAATCTAGTTGATAATTATTATCGAAAATAGCATTAAGTCGTTGCTTGAGATTATTAATACCGGTGCCACTGTGTTGAAAATAATCCGTATTTTTGATTAAGTTACTATAGTCATTATTGATAATTTCAAAATTTATTTCATTATTTTTTATTAGCATACTAAGTGATATCTCATTGGTTTGATTAGAGATAATGCCATACTTAAATGCATTTTCTATTAAAGGCATTAAAAGCATAGGTGGGATGTCATAATCTACATTATCTTGTGGCAGCTCAATATTAACCTTTAATTGTGATTGATACCTAAATTGCTGCAAGGCAATAAAATTTTCTATATGTTCAATTTCTCCGCTAAGTGGTACTTGCTCTATGCCATTTTTATGTAACATATAGCGCATTAAGCCAGATATTTGCCCTATACCTGTGGCCGTTTTTATATCGCCATATTGATAAGAAGATGAATACAACGCATTTAAGGTATTGAATAAAAAATGCGGGTTGGTTTGATTTTTCAAGAGCGCAAGTTCGGCCTGCAATGTTGCTAACCTTAGTAGCGAATATTTTTGCTTTTGCTCTGTTAAATTAACAATAACTGAAGTCATGAGTGCAGAACCAATAAATACAAACTTTACCGCTATATTGACAATAAAAAAGTAAGTCAAATGCCCTTTAGTAAAACTCCCCATAGTGGCCTTTATATGCTCAAGGTCAATGAGAGTACTGATACCAACACTTATAGCCAAGACAAAAAATATAACGAATGCTCTGCCCCACCAAGTCGATTTAAATATACCGAAAGAGAGCAGATAATAAAGCAAATAAAATATAAATATATTGAGTGTTAGGCCGGTTGAAAAATGATTTCTAAAGTACCCATCAGGTAATATCCCAGGACCTTGGACCATCAAAGTAAAAATTAAGGACAGCGCAGATAAGAAAATGACTAGGCAAAAATGAAGCGCTATTTTCATCAAGAATAAACGGCGATTATTAAATATATTTTTACTTGTATCAAGTGGCTGTTTATCGGACATAAAGCGCTGTTTATCGAGTAATTAATAAGTTTGAGCTTAATTTATACCAGATAATGACTACAGGAGATATTGTTGCTTTAGTTTAGAACTTGAATTTGTAAAAACTTAAGAGACTCCTATGATGAAAACAATAATAATGAACAGCTTAATTATTGCCGCGATAACGGCTACGGCCTTTTCTATTGAACTACAAGCAAAACAAGTAAACCCATTTACTGGAATAAGTAACGTGATCAGTTCAGAGTCATGTTTTGCCAGTAATAGAAATAATCATCAAGGGTTCATTACTCATAGCCTGAATCAATTTAAAGCGTTTTTTGGCCGAAAAGCTCAAAGGCTTACCAAGAACGTTTTACAGAATCGATTTACCAAGAAAAACTATGAACAAACAAAAGCACTTTATGATTGTATTTTAATAACCTATAAAGTTGACGACGTACTGGTAGATGG
>Ga0209395_1002773_pt1 | contig 22409 bp, 17 predicted proteins | sample GOMGulsemesocosm_3_FD_184635 | JGI IMG/M metagenome (GOLD analysis project Ga0209395, IMG submission 184635) | Methane-oxidizing microbial communities from mesocosms in the Gulf of Mexico - GOM9D Gulf of Mexico (SPAdes) (version 2) | ecosystem: Environmental > Aquatic > Marine > Cold seeps... | reverse complement strand
AGCGTAGCCAAGTGACAGAACGCCATAACTTTCGGCCATGGCATCGCTTAACAGCCCGACGAGAGTGGGGCCCACGCCCAGGCCCACTAAGTTGATAACGAAAAACAATATGGCTGACGCCAGTGCGCGCATTCTCAGCCCGACCAAATTGTGGGTAGTGGCGATCATGGGGCCGAGATAAAGCGTTGATAAGAATGTGGGTAAGAAATTGAACACGAGTGCTAGGTTCAAATTTCCGGTGGTTAGAATGAATATAGTGAGTGGTAGAGCCGCAAGTGAGCCCATCGCAGGAATCCACAGGTACCAACGTTTGTCAGTGACTCCAAACCGGTCGCAGAGGAAACCACCAAAAAAAGTACCAGCGCCTCCTGCGATACCCACCGCTAGACCTAACCACGTACCCAGTTCGCCCATGCCGATATCAAAGTTGCGGATGAAGTAGGAGGGCAGCCAGTTTGAAGTGCTGTAGGCCACCATTGCACTCAGGCCAGAGGCAAGCGCCAGATGGCGAAATGAACGTCGAGACCACAATAGGCGCATCACATCCATAAAAGGCGGTGAGGGCTCATCGCTCACGGCCGCATTTTGCGACCAACCGCGAGTGGGCTCTTTGACTGTAACCATCACCAACACAGCCAAAAGTACACCAGGCAGGCCTACAACCATAAACGCAACGCGCCAGCCGTAATATTGACCTAGCCAGCCACCGAGAAGAAAACCTGCCAGAATGCCTATGTACAGGCCCACGGAGTAGATTGAAAGTGCTGTTGCGCGGCGCTCAGGTTTAAATATATCTGAAATCATGGAGTGAGCGGGTGGGCTGGCACCCGCTTCACCTACCCCAACACCAATTCGGGCGAGCAGTAGCTGTGCGAAGTTCTGGGTTAGACCGCTGACGGCTGTCATAGCGCTCCAAACGACCACGGCCAAAGAGATGATATTCCGCCGCGTACCTTTGTCGGCCCAGCGGGCAATGGGTATTCCGCACACTACGTAGAATAAGGCAAAGGTGAAGCCAGAGAGCAAACCTAGTTGAGTGTCGCTCAGACCCAAGTCTTCTTTGATAAGCTCTTGCAGGATGACTAATAACTGGCGGTCAATGAAATTGAACGCATACAACAGCATGAGTACGGAGAGGACATAGCCGCGATAAAGCGGTTTTGCGTAGGCCTGGTCCGCACCGGCATTGGGGTTTTTCATAATGCTTGTAATCCTGTGATCGGCTTCAATTATGTTTATTTTTTTGATCTTGAGACTAAGGGCTGTAGTATTGGGCCCAGTTATTGGCTTCCTTTTATTAAACAATGTCTGAATATACTATGAAAAAGAGCGCTGTGAAATTTACAATTCGAATATTCGGTATTTTTTTCGTGACTAGCGTATTTTCGGGCTGTACCACTTACCGGCCCACGAACACACAAAATCTGTGTGACATCTTTCTCGGCGAGACTGACTGGTATGAGGGGGCCGTGGATTCGAATAAGCGCTGGGGTACTCCCATACACGTAATGATGGCAATCATGCATCAAGAGTCTCACTTTGTGCATGACGCTAAACCGGCACGCAACTGGTTTTTATTCATCCCCCTGCCTAGACGTTCATCAGCCTACGGCTATGCGCAAGCACAAAACCCAGCGTGGCAGGACTATAGAAAAAGTACGGGCCGCTATGGAGCCGATCGAGACGACTTTGACGATGCGATAGATTTTGTAGGTTGGTATACCAACGGCACCCAGCGGCAGCTAAAAGTATCTAAATGGGACACTTATAATCAATATCTTGCCTATCATGAGGGGCGTGGCGGTTTTAAGCGTAAAACCTATAAGAAAAAGTCCTGGTTGCTAGGCGTTGCACGTAAAGTGGAAGGGCGAGCGGCGAGCTACGGGCCACAACTCAAACAATGTAAAAAGACCTTAGATAATAAAATTGATGGCTGGTTTTAGAGCTTAGCTCCGGTCATCGTAAATGGCGTAGTATTTCTGCGCTATTCACACTCTTTCCCAAGTGCCTTCAATGTCGGTTGGAATTACAAATTCGCCACTCTTGTTCAAGATTTCGCTGTGGCGATCGTGGTCGGATATAATGGCCTAGCTTCCCCAAACACTCATAAAGCGTCCCCTCATGAATAAAACAATCCAACGCCGCGATCCAGACTTAACGCTTGCGGCTTTTACGAACTCTCTGCCGAAGCTGCTTGAAAAAATTTACCTCGCCAGAGGGGTAAGCGAAGACAGTCAGTTACAACAGAGTTTAAAGGCCTTACACAGCCCTAAAACAATGAAAGGGCTAGACGGCGCCACTACACGATTGGTTGAAGCTATTGAGGCTCAGCAGCGGGTTTTGATTGTGGGCGACTTTGACGCTGATGGCGCCACGAGTTGTGTTGTTGCGGTAATGGCATTACAGGCAATGGGGTTGCGGTCGGTAGATTTTTTAGTGCCCAACCGCTTTGACTACGGCTACGGGCTCACGCCAGAGATTGTCAAAGTAGCGGCGGGGTATCGGCCACAATTAATCATTACTGTAGATAATGGCATTTCTAGTATAGAGGGTGTTAGTGCTGCTCGAGGGTTAGGTATCGATGTCATTGTCACCGACCACCATTTGCCTGGTGCCACGCTACCTGAGGCCAATGCTATTGTGAACCCAAATCAACCAGGTTGTGAGTTTCCTAGTAAGAACCTCGCGGGTGTCGGGGTAATTTTTTATGTGATGAGTGCGCTCCGTACGCGCCTGAGAGAAGCTGCCTGGTTCGAGAATCAGGCCATCCCGGAACCAAATATGGCGAATTATCTCGATTTGGTTGCTTTGGGTACGGTGGCCGATGTTGTGCCGCTCGATGACAATAATAGAATTTTGGTGCAGCAAGGCTTACAGCGAATTCGAGCCGGTCGTGCTAGGCCGGGTTTGCTGGCGCTTTTAGAGGTAGGAGGTCGAGAGCGCGGCAGTATTGTTGCCAGTGATTTGGGTTTTGCTGTGGGGCCGCGTTTAAACGCGGCGGGCCGTTTGGATGATATTTCTTTGGGTATCCAGTGTTTGCTGTGTGACTCGCCTGACTTGGCCCGTGAAATGGCGATGGAATTGGACGATCTTAATCGCGACCGAAAGGCTATTGAGGGGGGAATGCAGGAAGAGGCTCTGGCCAGTCTGAATAACTTGGCTTTGAATCAAGAGGGGGGGGAATTGCCCTGGGGAATGTGTTTGTATGACCCCACTTGGCATCAGGGGGTCATTGGTATTTTGGCCTCGAGAATAAAAGATCGCTACCACCGGCCGGTGATTGCATTTGCGAACAGCGGGGAAGCGGAAGTTAAAGGGTCTGCGCGATCGATTCCAGGTTTGCACATTCGCGATGCTTTGGACGCGGTGGCGACTCGACACCCAGGTTTGCTGAGTAAGTTTGGCGGCCACGCGATGGCGGCGGGTATGAGTTTTGATCGGTCTCGTTTGGATGATTTTCGGAAAGCTTTCGATGATGAGGTGCGCCGGCAGTTGACGGCTGATGATCTGCAGGCCTGTGTTTTGTCTGACGGGGCTCTGGCAGAGTCGGACTTGAGTTTGGGGATGGCGGAAACTTTGCGGGAGGCTGGGCCTTGGGGGCAACACTTTCCTGAACCGGTTTTTGATGGTGAGTTTTACTTGATTCAACAGAGAATCGTGGGGGTGAAGCATTTGAAGTTGGTGGTAGCTATGGATGCGCAGGGGCAGCAATTGTTGGACGGTATTGCGTTTAATGTGGATCTTGAACAGTGGCCTAATGAGGGAGTTGAGAAGGTTCGGCTGGCCTATCGATTGGATGTGAATGAGTTTCGTGGCCGGCGGTCTTTGCAGTTGATGGTGGAGTATTTGGAGGCCGTTTGATGGGTGTCTACTGCAGTATTGGGCGTAGGTGGGGGAGTACGTTGCTTAGTAGTTGGGCTTGTGCTTTTTCGTTTGGGTGAATGCCGTCTGCTTGCATCCAGGCTTTTTTTAGGGCGACTTTGTCTAGGAAAAAAGGTACGAAGGGAAGTGACTGTGTCTGGGCAATTTTGTTGTAGGCACTGGCAAATTGTTGGGTGTAGCGTCGGCCGTAGTTTGGGGGGATTTGCATGCCGAGCAGTAGTGTTTGTGCCCCGGCGTCACGGCTTAGTTGAACGATGCTTAGTATGTTTTTTTGCATGACTTTGATGGCGTGACCTCGTAATCCGTCGTTGCCACCCAATTCTACAATTACGATGTCAGGCTGGTGTTTGGTCAGTAGGGCCGGGAGGCGAGCTAAGCCGCCGCCGGTGGTTTCACCGGTCACGCTGGCGTTAATTATGTTGTGCTGGCTGGAGCCGGTGTCATCGAGGTTTTTCTGCAATAGATTTACCCAACCTTCTTTCACTGATATGCCATAACCTGCGCTTAAACTGTCGCCGAGCACTAGGACGGTTTTGCCCCAGCTTGGCGATGCCAGCAGGAGTAGGATGAAGGCTTGGGATAGTAACTTGATCATGGTGCTCTCTCGTTTGGGCTATTGGGTGTATTAAAGCAAGTTACTAGGCGGGAGGTAAGGTCTTGGACGGTAGTTTATGGGTAAAGAATTGTGAACGGTTTTGACTTGTGTATCGCTAGCATAAACAATCGATCCATTATTTCTCACAGGTAGCACACATCGCTATGATTAAAGCTCATCACGTTAGTAAAGAAGTTGGCTCGGCTGAAGGCAAATTGGTCATTCTCAATGAGGTGTCGCTGAGTCTGGACAAGGGTCAAAGCCTTGCCATTACGGGGGCTTCTGGGTCTGGAAAATCCACTTTGCTGGGCTTGCTCGCAGGCCTAGACTTACCCAGTTCAGGCTCGATTACACTCGATGGTGATGAGATTACGGCGATGGACGAAGAGGGCCGCGCAGCGGTGCGCGCTCGCAGTGTTGGGTTTGTATTTCAGTCGTTTCAGCTGCTGCCAGGTTTAAGTGCGCTGGAGAATGTGATGATGCCGCTAGAGTTACATGGTGTTGCCGGTGCTCGTGATAAGGCCCAGATGTTTCTTGAGCGAGTGGGTTTGGCTGAGCGTTTACAGCATTACCCCAAACAATTGTCGGGTGGGGAGCAGCAGCGGGTGGCTATTGCTAGGGCATTTGCCAGTGAGCCAGCCATTCTGTTTGCGGATGAGCCTACGGGTAACCTGGATACGGTAACGGGCAGCAAGATTATTGATTTGTTGTTTGATCTCAATCGAGAGCAGGGCACGACGCTGGTATTGGTGACGCATGAAGAGCGATTGGCTTCTCTTTGTGAATTTCGTATGCAGTTGGAAGCCGGCAAAGTATTGCTTACTGAGGAGTGTGCGTAATGTTGGCTCTACGATTGCTGTGGCGCAACTGGCGGAGTGGCGAAGTCAAAATTTTGGCTTTCTCGCTGTTGATGGCAGTGGCCATTGTCAGTGGCATCGGCGTGTTTACTGATCGCCTTGAAAACGCTTTAATCAAAGAGTCTAACAGCTTTTTAGGCGCCGATAGAATTGTTCGAGGCTCAACACCCTTTGATCCTGCGTGGCACCTCGAGGCCGATAATGCTGGTGTGGAACATGCTGAAGTTACGTCATTTTCGTCTATGGTTTTTGCCGGTGACGATATGCACTTGGCAGCGGTCAAAGCGGTAACGCCGGGCTATCCGCTGGTGGGTAATTTGGTGGTGAGTGATGTGCCATTTTCCACGAATGTTGCCGAGCAGCGTGTCGCGGAAAATATTCCTCCGGAAGGCGAAGCTTGGGTAGACTCCCGTTTGTTGCCACTGCTGGGGGTTGAGCTTGGCGATACTGTTTTTGTGGGTGAGCATTCGCTGAAGATTACTCGCGTGGTCATAAGTGAACCCGATAGAGGAGATGGTTTTTCTTTGTTTGGTGCGCGTTTGTTGATGAATGCGGCCGACCTGCCGGCGACGGAGGTGATTCAGCCTGGCAGTCGTGTGTCGTACCAATGGTTGTTGGCGGCACCAGACGCTCAGTTGAAACCATTTTTGGCTGATTTAGAGCTTAAGCTCACAGAGCATCAGCGAGTTGTCGATTTGGAGTCGGCGCAACGCGGTTTGTCTAAGACCCTGGGAACGGGGCAGCGTTTTTTGATGTTGGCGGGTGTTATTGGTGTACTTCTAGCGGGGGTGGCAATCGCCATTTCTTCTCAGCGCTTTGCGGCTCGACATGTGGATCAAGTGGCGCTGTTAAAAAGCTTAGGTGCGGGCGCTTGGCGTATTCGCGGTCTGTATGCGGCTCAATTGTTACTGCTGGCCTTATTCGCATCGGCTGCAGGCCTTATTGTCGGGGAGCTATTGCAGCGAGCTGTGGCGATTCTGGCCAGTCAAATGTTTAACATTGAGTTAGCTCTTGGAGGCGCCGAACCTTATTTCATCGGGGTGCTGACAGGCTTTGTCTGCTTATTATTTTTCGCCTTGCCACCACTTTGGCATTTGCCTGTGGTGCCTCCTTTGAAAGTATTGCGACGTGATATGCCGGTTGAGCCATTACGAAATGGTTTGCAGGCTCTATTGGGCGTGAGTGCAGTGTTGTGTTTAATCTGGATATACAGCGGAGATTTACGATTAACGGGCAGTGTTAGTGCTGGACTCGGTGTGATTGTAGGATTGGCGCTGCTGGGGGCCGGCGTGCTGCTCAACATAGGGCGCAAGTTGGCCGCAAGGAAAGGTCACATCTGGCGATTGGCACTGGCTAGCCTCGATCGGCGACGCGGGCAGAGTCTGGTGCAAATTCTCGTTTTTGCTACCGCCTTTATGTTGCTTTTAACTTTGAGTACAGTGCGAACAAGTTTAATTGATGAGTGGAGGTTTCAGCTGCCAGATGATGCGCCTAACCACTTTCTAGTGAACATTGCGCCTTGGCAAGTGGCCCCCATACAAGCGCTGGCAGAAAAAAACGATCTTGAACTCAGCGCGCTTTACCCGATGGTTCGAGGTCGTATCCAAGAGATTAATCAAGCTGAACCCGAAAATAAACGCAGCGAAGCATGGCGTCGTGAAGTGAATTTAAGTTGGGCGACTGAGTTGCCCAAGGATAATAAAATTACGGATGGAGTGTGGTGGGACAAGTGGTCGCCCAGCGGTCCCGGTGAGTGGGGTGTTTCGGTTGAGAAAGGCATCGCAGAAGATTTGCAATTGAACATCGGAGATCAGATAAGTTTTAGTTTAGGAGGGCTCGAGCTGAATGCTACCGTCACGAGTATTCGCTCTCTAAACTGGGACAGTATGCGACCGAATTTCTATTTTCTGTTTTCGCCAGGCGCGCTGGATGGCTATTCGCCAATGTATTTAACGAGTATGTTTTTACCCCCAGAGAAAAAACTCTTTATTAATGATTTATTGCATGAACAACCAACCATTGTTGTGGTAGAAATGGATAAAGTGATTGCCCAAATTCGCACCATTGTTGAGAGGGTAAGCGCGGGTGTTGAAGGGGTATTGTGGATGGTGCTGGCGAGTGGCCTACTGGTTTTGTTTGCCGCTGTGAATGCGAGTATGGATAGCAGAATGCAGGAGGCGGGTTTGCTTCGTGCTCTGGGCAGTCGTCGAAAACTAATCTTAGGCTCAGTGGCCGTGGAATTTGCGAGCTTAGGTTTGTTTGCCGGTGTGTTGGCGGTGATTGGCACAGAGGTTTTGTTGTTGGGTTTGCAGGCTTGGGTATTCAATATCCCAGTTCAGCCTCACTATGAACTGTGGCTCTTGGGCCCGGTACTTGGCGCTGCACTTGTGGGAGGCTTGGGGGTTTATAGTTGTCGGAAGGTGGTGACGGTGGCCCCTGGGCTGGTGCTAAGAGAGCTAGCCTAAGCACTTTGCTCGCTGTCTCCTTAGTTTCTCTGTTTGGCGCTTGTATGAAATTCTTGGGTCGTTATAGTAAGGCCCCTTGAATTCATTAGAGCACTAGCAGAGTCGGCAAGATGAAAGAGTCAAAGATTAGTATAGGGCTGAGTAATCCCAAAAGTCCTACAAATGTGGGCGCTGTGATGCGCGCAGCCGGCTGCTTTCAAGCCAGTGCAGTCTTGTATACGGGGGAGCGCTACAAACGAGCGGCTCGATTCAATACCGACACCCAAAACGCCAGTATTGATATTCCTCTGCAGGGTGTTGAATGCCTTGTTCAAAGTGCCCCTGAAAACGCCCATGTGGTGTGTATCGAGCTGGTTGAAGGGGCGAGCTCTCTGCTCGAATTTCAGCATCCCAAAAATGCCTTTTATATATTTGGTCCAGAAGATGGCACGCTTGACCAAGCTATTATTGATGCCGCTGATTCCGTTGTTTATATCCCGACCATTGGCTGTCTCAACTTGGCCGCCACCGTCAACGTTGTGTTATATGATCGCTTGGCGAAATCGACTAAACCACCCATGGGTGACGAATTAATTCGTCAAAGTCGCGATGCTAATAATCGCGTAAAAGTGAAGTGATTTAAGCGGTTTAGCACATTGGCCGGTGTGAAAGCAGATCGTTAAATAATATTGCCTAGAGAGTTATTGCTGAATGAGTATAAGAGATTCAATTCTAGGCCTGATTATAATACTGGTCTGGGGGTTCAACTTTGTTGTTATTGCCTGGGGTTTGGAAAACTTTCCGCCGTTGTTGATGGGCGGTTTGCGTTTTGTTCTTCTCGCACTTATTGGCTGTATGTTCGTTGCCAACCCAAAAATCCCTTGGCGCTTGCTGTGTGCGTTTGGCTTCACCATTGGTTTCGGGCAATTTGCACTTTTGTTTAGTGCGATGTCTTTTGGTATGCCGGCAGGCCTAGCATCGCTGGTTTTGCAGGCGCAGATGTTATTTACCTTACTATTTGCACGAGTCTTTCTTCGCGAGACCATTACACCCTACCAAATTCTGGCAATTGGCATTGCCGCGTGTGGGTTAGCGCTCATTGGCGGAACTGACAGCGTGGGCACCATGACAGCGATTGGTTTCGGCTTGACACTGGCCGGTGCGGCTTGTTGGGCGGCGGGCAACATCGTCAATCGACAGATTTCCCTGCAGGGTTACAATTCCAGTGTGGGTTTGGTTGTGTGGTCTGCTTGGATTCCCCCTCTGCCTTTCTTTTTGATGTCGTATTGGATCGAGGGACCGGAACTTATAGTGGCCAGCCTCCAGTCTTTTAATTGGGTGTCGGCGGGTGTGCTGATTTATCTTACACTGGCGGCCTCAGTGCTAGGTTATGGCTTGTGGGGTTATTTGTTTAGCCGCTATCCAGCGTCAACAGTTGCGCCTCTAACTTTGGGTGTGCCAGTGGTTGGTTTGGCCAGTGCGGGTTATTTTTTAGACGAGCATATTACTTTGATGCAGTGGTATGGCGTGATCTTGGTGCTTGTAGGCTTAGTCTTTAATATGAAGGGAGAGGTACTAATACGCCTGATTCTTCGATATACAAGAGCGAAAGTTTAACCTTCTTCGCTAATATTGAGGTGCTCAGCATTAGTTTGAATCTCATTTTGAGCTATGACTAAAAACGGTATGGTTCTTGCGATGTCTACGGTTCACAGTAGAGAAGCGTCAAGAATCCGTACTTATGGCATCATCATTATTCAATTTAGGTAATTTTAACCGTCAGCAGGCCACCGATGGCTTGCGTATGTTGGCTAAGGGCAATTTGGGCATTCCATTTTTCCTGCTGATGTTGTTGGGTATGCTCATGCTGCCCGTGCCGGCTTTCCTGCTAGATATGTTTTTTTCCTTCAATATTGCCTTGTCTATAGTGGTCTTGCTGGTGGGTATCTACACCATGCGGCCTCTAGATTTTGCGGTTTTCCCAACGATTTTGCTGGTATCAACACTGATGCGCCTAGCCCTCAACGTGGCCTCCACCCGAGTGGTGTTACTAGAAGGGCACAATGGTGGTGATGCGGCTGGCAAAGTAATTCAAGCCTTTGGTGAGGTGGTCATCGGCGGCAATTACGCGGTGGGCCTCGTAGTCTTCCTAATCTTAATGATCATTAATTTTGTGGTGGTAACAAAGGGCGCTGGGAGAATCTCTGAAGTAAGTGCCCGCTTTACGCTCGATGCCATGCCGGGCAAGCAAATGGCTATTGACGCTGATTTGAACGCAGGGTTGATTGATCAAGACCAGGCGCGTACTCGTCGAGAAGATGTTGCCAATGAAGCCGACTTCTATGGCTCAATGGACGGAGCGTCAAAATTTGTTCGAGGTGACGCTGTTGCCGGTATTATGATTCTTGTCATCAATGTGATTGGCGGGCTTGGCGTGGGCATGCTTCAGCATGACCTAGAATTTAACGACGCTTTAGAAAAATACATTTTGCTCACCATTGGTGATGGTTTGGTTGCGCAGATTCCTTCTTTGATGCTCTCAACCTCAGCCGCCATTATGGTGACTCGGGCGAATAGTAGTGAAGGTTTGACCGCGCAAATTTTCACTCAAATGTTCGATTCTCCTAAGGCTCTGGGCGTATCTGCCCTCATCTTGTTTTTGATGGGTTCAATTCCGGGTATGCCTCACGTCTCCTTCTTGGGGCTTGCGACAGTCGCAGGCGGCTTGGCGTACTATATTCATCATCGTAAGTCTCAAGGAACATTAGTGACTGACGCAGGTGAGGGGGCTGCTGCTAGCCCTACAAATATGCCTCGTAATATGCCCCCTGGAGCAACCCTGGATGCGGGAGCGCCGCCCGCACTTCCGCCTGCGCAGGAAACGCCCGAAATTAGCTGGGACGATGTACAGGCCGTTGACATGATTGGCCTGGAAGTGGGCTATCGCCTTATACCTATGGTAGACAAGTCACAGGGCGGAGAATTGCTAAGTCGGATCAAGGGGGTGAGGAAAAAATTGTCACAAGAGGTGGGTTTTCTAGTGCCCTCAGTGCACATTCGGGATAACTTAGATTTGCTCCCCAACGCCTACAGAATCACCTTGATGGGGGTGGCGGTTGGCGAAGCCGAGGTTCAGCCAGATCGTGATCTCGCGATAGACCCAGGCCAAGTGTTTGGCAAACTCGACGGCATTGAAACCAAAGACCCAGCCTTTGGTCTAGACGCTGTTTGGATCGAAGCCAGTAAAAAAGACCAAGCGCAAACACTTGGCTACACCGTGGTAGACGCCAGCACCGTTGTTGCTACCCACTTGAATCAAATTCTCCAGAAGCATACTCACGAGCTCATTGGTCATGAGGATGTGCAGACCTTGCTCGATAAGTTGGCTGAAAAATCGCCCAAGCTAGTTGAAGGCTTAGTGCCTGGCACGGTCACCCTAAATATATTGTTGAAAGTATTACAGAGCCTATTGCGAGAGCAGGTGCCTGTGCGCGATATGCGCTCTATTGCCGAGGCTTTGGCGGCCCACCCCGAAAAGAGTCAAGATCCCGCCGCTTTGACCGCGGTAGTGCGCGTTGCTCTAAGTCGTCAAATAGTGCAAGACCTCGTGGGGGCTGACGTGAACATACCCGTTATCAGTTTAGAACCCGGTTTGGAACAGTTATTGCTTCAGTCTGTACAGCAGGCACAAAAAGCCGGCGCGGGTGATGGCTCCTTTATTGAACCCTCTCTGGCCGAGCGATTACAACAGTCTTTGATTGAAGCCGCCCAAAAACAAGAAATGGCTGGCAAAACAATTATTTTATTGGTGGCGGCTCCACTGAGAGGCATGTTGGCGAAGTTTATGAGGCCCAGTATTCCGGAACTAAATGTACTGGCTTATAACGAAATACCTGAGAACAAGCAGATCACCATTGAGGCCAGTGTTGGCGGTGAGTAATACAAGCAGACGATGCAATTATTGATATTGATGGAGAAGCACCATGCAGGTTAAGCGGTTTATAGCAGCCGATATGCGAAGAGCCTTAGAACTGGTGCGCCAGGAAATGGGTGCAGACGCGGTGATTTTGTCCAGCCAACGACACCCCAAAGGGGTCGAGCTGCTGACCACACTTGAGGACGTACCTCGTGTGCCTGATGAAGTTCAAGGTTTAGTGCCTTCAGTAGACAGTTCTGCAGGGGACGAATCTCCCCTGTTAAGCGATGCCGCGTGGGGTGATCAGGCGGCCGTTAATGAAGCCGTGAAAGCCCATTTTGATGCTCGTACGGATGCTCCTGCAGGCCGCATTGATGAAAGTGCCATTCAAACTGCTTTTGCGGGAAGAACTTCTCGACAGCTCGCAGACGAGATTGAGTTGGCGCGAGAGCGTATGTTCAGTGCGCGCAAAGCCGAGGCCGAGCAGGAGGAAGCTCCTGCGTTGCAGAAGCCTAATACTCCAGCGGATGTTCGCTCAAACCTCCAGGCACCAGAGCCTAAAAATCCTAGTAATGACTCTGCCTTACTCTCCATGCAGGAAGAACTTTCGGCGATGAGAGCATTGCTACACGAACAGTTGGGCCGAATGAATTATGGTCAGATGGCGGTTCACTCGCCCGTCCAGGCAAGTGTATGGAGACAGTTAAATAACTTGGGGCTTTCTTCGCACAGCAGCGATCAAGTGCTACAGGCCATCGCGACCAAAGATTATCAAACGCCGGCGGAAGCTTGGCCTGCTGCAATGGCGGCACTGGCTCATCAGGTGCCCACGGTCGATTATGATGTGGCTGATCAGGGCGGTGTCATTGCGCTGGTGGGGCCAACGGGTGCCGGAAAAACCACCACAATAGGTAAGTTGGCTGCGCGCTATGTTCTCAAACATGGCGCCGATAAAGTGGCTTTGGTTACTACCGACACCTACCGCTTGGCAGCTCACGATCAATTGCGTTCCTTGGGTCGCATTCTGAATGTGACGGTCAAGGTTGTGGGGGATGAAATTGAGCTTCCAGGGGTGCTTAAAAGTTTGTCTCACTGCTCCTTGGTGTTAATTGATACGGCCGGTTTCCGCCATGGGGACCCGCTACTTGCTCAACAGCTCAATGCATTGCGTCAGGAGTCTTCTGTGAGCAGCTATTTGGTTTTGTCGTGTAACAGTCAGCAGCAAATGATGAAGGCTTCGCTGAGTGCTTATAAATTGGCTGGTCTCAGAGGTTGCGTACTCACTAAATTGGATGAAACCACCAGTTTAGGAGAAGCGATTGGTGTTATAGCTGAAAGCGGTTTGCCTCTTGCTTACACCACCGATGGCCAGCAAATACCAAACGATATTGCGCTCGCCCGGGCCCACCAATTAGTGACCCGCGCGGTCAGTATTGCGGCGCAAAACCCACAGGATGAACCAAAGATGTTTAATGGCTTTGCCAGTGTGGCCGAAACCGTGCCACAATCACCCCTAGCTCGGGCTACAGAGCGTCTATAATGATGTAATCAAGTGGGTTTAATCTTCGCTTACGGTCATTTTTTAGTAAGTATTGGTAGTAGATACGTGGCAATTTTTACTCGATTCATGGCGAATCGAGATGTTGTATAGTTGGGGAACGCATGAATCATACTCGACCCGTTCAGGTCATCGCTGTCACCGGCGGAAAAGGCGGTGTTGGCAAAAGTAATTTGTCTATTAATCTCAGTGTTGCGCTGGCCCAGCTGCAGCGAAGAGTAGTACTAATGGATGCCGATTTGGGTTTGGCCAATATCGATGTTCTATTGGGCATTAAGTCCACTCATAATATTGCCGACGTCTTGTCTGGCGAAAAAACCTTGCGAGACATTTTGGTTGCAGGCCCCAGTGGCATTAAAATTGTGCCGGCTTCATCAGGTGTGCAGCAAATGGCGGCGCTCAATGCTCAGCAGCACGCAGCGCTTATCCATGCATTTAGCGACCTAGGGGATCAATTAGACGTATTGGTGGTTGATACCGCCGCTGGAATTTCTGAAACAGTGGTCAGTTTTGTACGTGCCGCCAATGAAGTGTTGGTGGTTGTTTGTGATGAGCCTTCATCCATTACTGATGCTTACGCTTTAATAAAGCTCTTGAATAAAGAATACGGCATGATGCGCTTTCGTGTGGTTGCCAATATGACCCGCACAAATTCCGAAGGCCAGAATTTATTTATAAAGCTAAATAAAGTGTGTGAGCGCTTTTTAGACGTTGCCTTGCAATATGCAGGGCACATTCCATTTGATGAAAATGTGCGTAATGCGGTGCAAAAACAACAGGCTTTACTGGAATATGCACCGGGTTCAAAAGCGGCCTTGGCCATGAAAGCTTTAGCTAAAAATGTTGATGCGTGGCCCTTGCCGCATAATCCGAAGGGGCATTTAGAATTTTTTGTAGAGAGGTTATTGCAGTCAGCCAGTACTGGAGTTTGACATGGCTGTGGCGGATAGATTAGCAATGTATGAAGAAGCGGGCCAATTAACACCCCAAATTCAGGTGGAAGACTATGCGCCTCTGGTGAAACGTATTGCCCATCATATGATGATGAGAATGCCGGCCAGCGTGCAAGTGGAAGATTTAATTCAGGCAGGCATGGTCGGCCTGATTGAGGCAGCCGGTAAATACGACGCCAGCAAAGGTGCTAGCTTTGAAACATACGCGGGCATTCGTATTCGAGGCTCAATAGTTGACGAAATGCGTCGTGGAGATTGGGCGCCACGTTCAGTGCACCGCAATTCTCGGCGAGTGGCCGAGGCTATAGGCATTGTTGAGGCTCGTACAGGTCGTGATGCGCGCGACCAAGATGTGGCGGACCAGCTTGGCGTGCCCATTGAAGATTATTTTTCCATGCTGCAAGACGCCAACAGCAGCCGTTTATTTAGTTATGAAGAAGATTTTGGTGAAGATGACGGTCGTGCCGTTAATTCCTCGGTGAGTATGGCTTTTTTGGGCCCTTTAGAGGGTTTAGAGCGAGAATCATTAAAGCAATCGTTGGCGCAGGCGATAAAACAATTACCTGAGAGGGAAAAACTGGTATTGGCCTTGTATTACGATGAAGAACTGAACTTGAAAGAGATTGGTGAAATTATTGGTGTTAGTGAATCCAGGGTGAGTCAGATACACAGTCAGTCTGCGCTGCGTTTACGAGCGCGACTGCAGGATTGGCAAGGGAAAGATTGACCCCTTAGGTCAAACTCAGTACCTTTGCACGTTATGGTGTAAATCGGTAAATTTGAAGGTGAAAAGCTTGATTTATCAAGAGCTTGACTATTAATTGATCGTATTAGGCACTTTTCATGCTGAAAACTGGCTACCCTAACATCAGCTACTAGACTCATTAGTAAGCGGGATCCCGCACAAGGGAAGACGGAGGTTGAATTGGATAAAAATATGAAGATCCTAATCGTTGATGATTTTTCAACGATGCGACGGATTATTAAAAACCTATTAAGGGATCTTGGGTTTACAAATACTCAAGAGGCTGATGACGGCGTCACAGCTTTGCCAATGCTAAAAAATGGCGACTTTGATTTCTTAGTGACCGATTGGAATATGCCCGGCATGACAGGCATTGATCTGCTCAAAGCTGTGCGTGCGGATGCCAATTTGTCTTCTTTGCCTGTGTTGATGGTAACCGCAGAAGCAAAGCGCGACCAAATCATCGAGGCGGCACAATCTGGTGTTAATGGTTACGTTGTTAAGCCTTTCACTGCTCAAGCCCTCAAGGAAAAAATCGATAAGATTTTTGAACGTGTCGACGGCTAACTTATAACGATAATTAAGGCGCGGCAATGGAACAAGAATCGAATACGGACGCGAATCAGGAGTTCATCACTGAGCTGCAAGATTGCGCCAAGTTGCTTATTGAAAAACTGCAGGGCGATAATTACGAAGAAGCTTCTCAGCTTATTAAGAACATGACGGAGACTCGCGACCGTCATATCTTCTTGACTGTTGGTCGCTTAACGCGCGGTTTGCACAGTGCAATTGTCAACTTCCATGTTGATGCTGATTTTGAGGCTGAACCCCCTGTTGTTGAAAATTCCGAGATTCAGGATGCTACTGATCGCCTATCCTATGTTATTGATTTAACGCAAAAAGCCGCGGATAAAACCATGGACATGGTGGAGGCCTCTGCTCCCATAGCGCTCAATCTGGGTCAGGAAGCTGAGCAACTTCATCAGGAGTGGGGTCGCTTGAAGCGCCGAGAGATGAGCGCCGATGAATTTCGAGAGCTCTATCGCCGCATGGACGATTTTCTCCAGCAAACGGGCGCCGGTACGCAGCAGCTAAACAAAAACCTGCAGGACATAATTCTTGAACAGGGCTTCCAGGATCTAACCGGTCAAGTTTTGAAACGAGTGATTGGTTTAATTGGCGACGTTGAGAGAGATCTTGTTAGTTTAGTGCGCATTGCGGGCCAAGTAGAAGAAGTTACAGGTTTAGGCGATGAAGCCGATAAGATAGTCAAAGTTGCTACAGGTGGCGCTGAGGCAGAAGGGCCACAAATTCACGCTGACGTACGCGATGATGTGGTATCAGGCCAAGATGAAGTGGATGACTTACTGTCCAGTCTTGGTTTTTAGTCCCGTAATTAACTAGGAGCACTGAATGGGTTTCGGTGATGACGAAGAAATACTCCAGGATTTCCTTGTAGAAGCAGGGGAAATTCTTGAGCTGTTGTCTGAACAGCTAGTGGATCTGGAGCAGCGTCCTGACGATACCGATTTGTTGAACGCCATTTTTCGTGGTTTTCACACAGTCAAGGGCGGTGCTGGCTTTCTCCAGCTCAATGCCATGGTGGATTGTTGTCACGTTACGGAAAACTTGTTTGATATCCTCCGCAACGGTAAGCGCGAAGTAAGCTCTGAGTTGATGGATGTGGTGCTGCAGGCGCTCGATGCGGTTAATTTGCAGTTTGGTGAGATATCCCAAAAGCAGGATCTGACGCCCGCGAGTCCTGAATTGATTGCAGCGCTCGAACGTTTGGTGTCGTTAAAAGACCTTGAAGAGGAGGTGAGCGCTACCCCTGTTGAGGCAGAGGCAGCGGTTCCCGATGCCCCAGCGGTTGAAGGTGACATTACCGACGCTGAGTTTGAAAATCTTCTTGACGCCATCAGTGATCAAAAAAGTACAGATGCCCCCATTGCTGCGCCAACTACTGATAGTGCCAGTGATAGTAATGAAATATCGGAAGATGAATTTGAGAATCTTCTTGATCAACTGCACGGCAAAGGCCAGGCACCAACGCCCGTTGGCGGCACGGCGCCAAGCGCTAGCTCCGCGGGCGGCGAACAGGGCGATGCTATTTCAGACAGCGAATTTGACGATTTGCTGGATCAATTGCACGGTAAAGGCAAGGGCCCTGGCAAAGAAGCTCCTGCACCCGCGCCAACCGCTGCTCCAGCGGCCGGTGGTGAAGGCCTAATAACAGAAGACGAATTTGACGCACTGCTAGATCAGCTGCACGGAAAAGGCAAAGTGCCCGCGGGCGCCAAAACTGAAGCCCCCAGTACGCCAGCTCCAGCGGCAACACCCGCCGCAAAAGTTCCAGCCAAACCAAAAGCTGCAGCGGCTAAAGCAAAGCCCGCAGCGGCACCAAAACCAGCTGCCAGTGAAGCGCCGGCTAAAGCCCCTCCCGCGGCACGCGGCGCTAGAGAAGGTGGCGCGCAAACGAATGTGGCCGCCGGTGAAACCACCGTAAGGGTTGATACTCAACGCCTCGACGATATTATGAACATGGTTGGCGAGTTAGTGTTGGTTCGCAACCGTTTGGTGCGTTTAGGCTTAAAGAGCAGCGATGAAGATCTTTCTAAAGCGGTGAACAACCTAGATGTAGTAACGGCTGATCTGCAGTCTTCAGTGATGAAAACTCGTATGCAGCCCATTAAGAAAGTGTTTGGTCGCTTTCCTCGCGTGGTGCGTGACTTGGCCCGCAATCTGAAAAAAGAAATTAATCTAGAATTAGTCGGCGAAGAGACAGATCTCGATAAAAACCTCGTTGAAGCCCTAGCTGATCCCTTGGTTCACTTGGTGCGTAACTCGGTTGACCACGGTATTGAACTGCCTGCTGAGCGAGAGGCCAGCGGTAAATCACGTACGGGTAAAATCATTCTTGCGGCTGAGCAGGAAGGTGACCACATTTTGCTTTCCATTACCGATGATGGTGGCGGCATGGACCCCGATAAGCTGCGTGCAATTGCCGTGAGTAAGGGTGTGCTTGACGAAGATGCCGCCGCTCGCCTGTCTGACACAGATGCATTCAACTTAATTTTTGCACCAGGATTCTCGACCAAAGTAGAAATTTCAGACGTGTCTGGCCGCGGAGTCGGTATGGACGTGGTGAAAACAAAAATCACTCAGTTGAATGGTTCAATTGAAATCAAGTCAGTTATGGGTGAAGGTACGAGTATTATTATTAAAGTGCCTTTAACACTGGCCATTATGCCCACCTTAATGATCATGGTGGCAAAGCAGACTTTTGCTTTACCTCTGGTGAGTGTGAATGAAATCTTTCACATGGACCTCACTAAAAGTAATATCGTGGATTCTCAAGAGTGTGTCACCGTACGTGAAAAAGCGGTCCCCATCTTTCATCTGAAGCGTTGGTTGGTGCAGGGCGCCGCATTTGAAGAAACACCCAAAGAAGCTCATGTGGTGATTGTGTCTGTAGGCACACAGCGGGTGGGTTTCGTGGTTGATCAGTTGATTGGCCAAGAAGAAGTAGTGATTAAGCCCTTAGGGAAAATGTTACAGGGAACGCCGGGTATGGCGGGCGCTACTATTACTGGCGATGGTACTATCGCACTGATTCTCGACGTGCCCAGCATGTTGAAACGATACAGCGGTTAAACAATATATGCCCATCAAAGTTCTAGTTGTTGATGACTCAAATTTTTTTCAGCAACGCCTGAAAGAAATTATTGATGAGCATCCAGATTTAAAAGTTGTAGGGATTGCCGCGAATGGCCGAGAGGCCATTGAGAAAGCTGAATCTCTGCGCCCTGACGTTATCACCATGGATTTCGAAATGCCTGTTATGGACGGTGTAACTGCCGTGCGTGCAATCATGGCAAAACGTCCTGTGCCGATATTGATGTTTTCATCACTGACCTATGAAGGCGCGCGTATTACTCTCGACGCCTTAGAGGCGGGTGCCGTTGATTTCATGTCAAAAAACTTTTCTGAAATATCACGTGATTCGGCCGCTCTAAAACAAAAACTGCATCAGCGAATTCGTACCATCGCACGGAAAAGTGCGTCGTCTGCAAGTCGAACTGCGCCGCTTGATAATGCTGGATCGTCAGCGCGTGCCAAACCCGCAAAAGCCGAGCCCGGCAAACTCAAAAACAAACTTAATTTGTTACTGATTGGAGCCTCAACAGGAGGCCCTGTTGCGCTGCCTGAAGTATTGAAGGCACTGCCGGCAAATTTTCCTCTACCCATTGTGTTAGTGCAGCATATGCCAGAAAACTTTACCAAGGCTTTCGCTGAACGTATGAACAAGCAGTGTAGCGTGGAAGTTCGAGAGGCGGTTGATGGTGACTCATTGCGGCCGGGGCTCGCCTTGCTGGCGCCGGGAGGCAAACAGTTAATGCTCGACAAGCGCGGAGGTCGTATTAAGATTTTGGACGCAGACGCTCGCGTTAATTATAAACCCTCAGTGGATATCACCTTTGGGTCTGCCGCTAATGCTTTTGGCGAGCGAGTATTGGCTGTGGTGTTAACGGGCATGGGTTCCGACGGTTGTGAGGGCGCGCGCCTATTGAAAAGTAAGGGCAGCACAATCTGGTCGCAAGATAAAGAAAGTTGTATTGTGTATGGCATGCCAATGGCCGTTGCTCGGGCCAATTTGACCGATGAAGTGCTTAGTTTAAAGGCTATCGGTCCACGAATTCTACAGGAGGTGTAACGTGGACGTGCTCAGTATTCTAGGTGTGCTCATCGGCTTTGCCGCACTTCTGGGAGGTAATTTTTTAGAGGGCGGCAGTTGGGAATCTTTATTGAATGGACCCGCGGCCGTCATCGTTATTGGTGGTACCTTGGGTGCGGCAATCCTGCAGACGCCTATGGCGAGTCTAAAGCGTTCGCTGGCCTTATTTTCCTGGGTTTTTGTGCCACCTACGGCTCCTTTTAGCGGTGGGCTTCGACAAATTGTGCGTTGGGCTGTGGCCGCGCGCAAAGAAGGTTTACTTGGTTTGGAAACGCTATCTGAGACAGAGAGCGATGCTTTTGCAAAGAAAGGTTTACAGCTTTTGGTTGACGGCAGCGAACCTGAAATTATACGCCGGGTGCTCGAAACCGAACTTATCCTGCAAGAACAGCGCGATCAAGATGCGGCGAGTTTCTATGAAAGTATGGGAGGCTATGCGCCCACCATTGGTATTATTGGCGCCGTCATGGGGCTTATTCACGTAATGCGCAATTTGGCTGAGCCTGATCAATTGGGAGCGGGTATCGCCATAGCGTTCGTTGCTACTATCTACGGCGTAGCGTTTGCAAACCTATTTTTGCTGCCTGTGGCGAATAAATTAAAAATGTGTATTAACGAACAATCTCAATATCGAGAGCTGATTATAGAGGGCATTATTGCCATTGCCGAGGGTGAAAACCCCAAAGGCATTGAGTTGAAACTTAGCGGTTATTTGCGCTAAGTTCTCATTCAATCGTTTCGCAAAGGTACTTCACATGCCACGCCGTCGACCGACTACTATAAGCATCAATCACGAACGATGGCTCGTATCGTATTCTGATTTTATTACCCTGTTATTTGCCTTTTTTGTGGTTATGTACTCCATATCACAAGTCAGTGAAAGTAAGTATCGGGTATTGTCTGACACCTTGATGGACGCATTTAGCACTGAGCAGAGAAGTATCTCGCCTATTCAGGTTGGCGAGCCCACCGTTAATTTTATTCCTAGTGCTATCACAGCGGCCGAGCCCGAAGTGGGGGAATTTACCGGCGATGGGGCCTTTGATAAGACCGCCGACTTACCGCAATTAACAGAGAGCTTTAACGAGCAATTTTCTGATTTAATTGATGACCAATTGGTGCAAGTGAATAGCAATGAGTTTTGGTTGCAGATCGATATTAGCAGCAATGTTTTATTTGCCAGTGGTAAGGCTCAGCCCAATCTTCAGGCGCAAGTTATATTTGATGAAGTCGCACAGATGCTAAAAGGGTTCGACAACCCTATTCAGGTGGAAGGCTTCACTGACAATGTGCCAATCAACACCCCCAAATTTCCCAGTAACTGGGAGTTATCAGCGGCTCGAGCGGCGGCTATTGTCAAATTGTTGATGGTGGGGGACATAGCGCCTGAGCGTTTGTCAGCCGTGGGTTATGGAGAATTCCGGCCGATATCTGATAACAGTACAGAGGCTGGCAGGCTACAGAATCGTCGTGTGGCTCTCATGATTTCTAGACAAAAAGCAGACCGTCCTCGTGTCGGGAATCTATCTGAGGTTGAAGAGGTGGTGCAGGGCACCGAGATTGTGACCAGTCAGCCCTTTCCTCAACCGGAAGACAGCACGGGTTTGCCGGCCCCGGTGACCGCAGCAGCGGAAGGCCTCTCTGAAGAGGCTCTGAAAGAGCGACTGGACTCCCTATTAACACAAGGTGAGGATGAGACCAGTACTTCGCTGGGTCGTATACTAGACGCCGCCGAGGAAGCGGAGCCAACAAATTCTATACCTGAGGCGCTTCCCAAGGCGCCACCGGCGCGGGCTGGTAATATTCAGCCCGTTGAGCTGGAGGGTGGAGGCCTTATATTCAGTAATAATCCTGATTTACCCCGCCAACAACCCTAAATAGCGAGCTGCTGGTATAAAGTTTGCTTTGGTTTAATAAATTACTGATAAAAAGAACAGCCGACAGAATTTTGGCGCTTGAATTAAGGGGACTGCATTGCAAGTTTGGACCGTTGCAAATCAAAAAGGAGGCGTAGGTAAAACTACCACAGCTGTTTCCCTTGGCGGTTTGGCCGCAGAGCAGGGGCAGAGGGTTTTGCTCTTAGATCTCGACCCACACGCCTCCATGAGTACCTATTTTGGCGTTGATACTGATACTGTTGCGGCGAGTAGCTTTACCTTATTTCAGCAGCGTAAAGAACTTACTCGATCCTTGGTTGCAGGAATTGTTCAATCTACAACATTTGAAAATATCTCTTTATTACCCGCTACGACCGCTTTAGCAACCCTGGAACGTCAGGCTATCGGCCAAGACGGTATGGGTTTAGTGGTAAGCCGTGCGCTGACCTGTGTACGGGACGATTATGATTTAGTGGTCATTGACAGCCCGCCGCTCTTAGGTGTGCTTATGATTAATGCATTGGCCGCTTGTCAGCGTTTGGTGGTGCCGGTGCAAACTGAGTATCTGGCGCTCAAGGGCCTTGAACGCATGGTTCATACCTTGGCAATGATTAGCCGTTCTCGCAAAGAGCCGCTTGCATACACTGTAGTGCCCACAATGTTTGATCGGCGCACGCAGGCTTCAGTCAGTAGTCTACGAGTGATACGCAATACGTATATTGACCATGTGTGGCCCAGTAAAATACCCGTTGATACTCGTTTTCGCGACGCTAGCAGGGCTGGAATTCCGCCTCATCTATTTGATCCAAAAGGTCGGGGTGTTGAAGCTTATCGCTCGCTTTTAAAA
>Ga0209395_1002772_pt1 | contig 22409 bp, 19 predicted proteins | sample GOMGulsemesocosm_3_FD_184635 | JGI IMG/M metagenome (GOLD analysis project Ga0209395, IMG submission 184635) | Methane-oxidizing microbial communities from mesocosms in the Gulf of Mexico - GOM9D Gulf of Mexico (SPAdes) (version 2) | ecosystem: Environmental > Aquatic > Marine > Cold seeps... | reverse complement strand
ATAACCTTCAGTATGTTAGAAATGAAATGGAGCAACGCTGCCGAAAATCAATTTCCGATTCAATGTTGACCATCAACCGCCCTCATCTAGTCGGTGTGTTAGATGTTTTTATCGTAGTATTAGTGAGTGAATAAATGAAGTTAGAGATGTACCAAGTAAATGCTTTTGCAAGCCGCTACGACGAAGGTAACCCTGCCGGCGTAATTGAATTGTCAGAGTTTCTCGATGACGATGTGATGATTTCAATTGCGAAGGAAAATGGCTATGCAGAAACTGCATTCTATACGGTCAATGGGCCAGATTATAATCTGCGCTGGTTCACACCATTGCAAGAGGTGGCGTTGTGTGGTCATGCAACACTAGCCACTGCATATATTATTGCTCAAGAAAAACGAATAAAAAAGGACAGCTATCGATTCCATACCTTAAGTGGCCTAATCGAAGTCACTGAAAATGATGGCTGGTTTATTCTGGATATGCCTGCTAGTAAACCAACTGTATCTTCGCTTCCACAATGCATCCATGACGCAATTGGTATTACACCGCTAGAAGTATATTTCGACAATGATTACCTTGTGGTATTGGAAGATGCTGATTTCATTAAGAATTTGATTCCAGATTTTAACAGTTTTCAATTACTTCCTGCGCGAGGCACTATTTTAACCGCTAAATCGAAGGAGCCAGGAATTGATTTTGTATCTCGATGGTTTGGTGGCAAAGGTGTGGGGATCGACGAAGATCCTGTTACAGGTTCAGCGCACTGCCTGTTAACACCTTACTGGGCGAATGCGTTATCGAAAAATAATTTAACCGCTAGGCAAGTCTCTCCTAGAGGTGGCGACTTATTGTGTGCTATGTCGGGCAGTAGGGTTAAAGTGTCTGGCAAAGCCTGTATCTATTTGAAAGGGGAAGTATACATTTAGTCAGGTCAGGCAACCGACCTTGAGTTAGCACGATAACGTATGCGCTTCCTGTGACCGTTGGCGGTGGAAAAAGCAGAGTCTTGCGCTGGACGTTTTTACGCTCGACGAAATGAAAATCTTCGTCGGACAAATACCACGTCGCTACCTATAAAACTGTTCTGCGGCGATTCACATTCGAAGGCCCAGAGACTATCCGGTGGTTTGCAATTAGATGGTTTCACCTGCCCATATTGTAAGCTGCACCGACGTGCTAAGATTCCGCTACCAATAGATTGCCCAAAACAGCATTGATATAGTACGTTTTTTCGTCGCTTAACGTGCTGCTCTTGTACCGTCATAATCCTATCTGGGCGAGACCTCAAAACGCAAAAGGCCACACTGACGACCGTGTATTACGGGGCAAAGCCGTCGGGAAGGCTAGTATTAAAAACGCTTGTTAGCAAGGCGGTACTTTATTTCATGTCTTGCTCCATAGGCTGTTCTTTAGTTTTTTTGTGATCGAAAAAACACCAGTTGCTGGTCTTCGACAAGGCCCTTTCGAACGGGTAACTGTTTTGGTTGCTGCTTCCACCGGTGCAATAAATTAGTGGCTAAATCAAAGTGATTCGACGCCGCCACCAACGGTTGGTTTTGCTGGATAATCAAGGTCACTGCCGCTTTTTGAGCTCTTTAGACTATGGCCTGTAACTACGCATTTATTCAATGATGACCTTCCTGAATTTGATGACTATTGATAGTTATTAAAGAGTCAGGTGTAGTCAATCAGAACACTTTGCGCCGGTGATAAAAATCGGTTAAGTTGCTAGTGTAGGCAGGTATAACAACCCCGAGAGGAAGTGCCCTTGAACCCGGAAAAAAATAACGACATATCGGTTTTTCGACAACAGGTAAAAGTGTTTATTGTAGATAACTTACCGGCAGATATTCGCCGCACAGTACAAGAAGGGCGGCTGGTCTCACCCCAGGAAACTGTTCGCTGGCAACAAATTTTGTACCGCCAGGGCTGGGTCGCCCCGAATTGGCCGGTCGCTCACGGCGGTGTTGACTGGAGCCCCAGCGAGCGCGCGGTATTCGAAGAAGAATGTGCCGCGGGTTTCTGCCCGCCGCTCAACCCCATGGGTCTCAGTATGCTTGGGCCACTGCTCATTGCCCAGGGTAGTGAGGCGCAAAAAGCCCGTTATCTACCCAAAATACTGCGTTCGGAGGAGACTTGGTGTCAGGGCTATTCAGAACCGGGGTCAGGTTCTGACCTAGCTTCATTGCAAACGCGGGCGGTGAGGGAGGGGGATGACTATGTGGTCAACGGCAGTAAGATCTGGACCTCTGGAGCACAATCTGCCGATCATATTTTTTGCTTGGTGCGAACCGACCCCGAAGCAAAGAAACAACGCGGAATATCCCTGTTACTAATCCCTATGACAACAGCAGGTATTTCGGTGAGGCCGATTATTGGGCTTAACGAGATGCACTTTTTTAATCAGGTGTTGTTCGATGATGTGCGGGTGCCGGTGCTCAATCGAGTCGGTGAGGAGAATACCGGCTGGTCCCTTGCTAAGGCTATCTTGGGTAGCGAACGGCTACATTTATCTCGTACCGGAGAAAATCGGGCGTTGTTAATGGAGCTACTGGAGGTGGCTCGCCAAGAATACAGCGACGGTCAGCGACTGATCGACGAAGATTGGTTTCGCCGTAAGATTGGCCGCGCTGAGCTGCGACTGATGGCGTTAGAGTATACCAAGCAGCGCTACCTACAGAAGGTGGAGGCTGGGCAGACGGTGGGGCCGGAAATTTCGCTGCTGAAATTACAGGGCAGCGAGTTGATTCAGCACTTTGACGAGCTGTTGCTGGAAGCGGTTGGGCATTATGGCCTGCCCTACGACCCCGGCTGGATGCTGGGGCCGCGATCGGAGCCCTCTATCGGTGGTGGCTATGCCGGTACCATTTCCGCCAATCGCTTCCGACACAAGGGCTACACCATCGCCGGCGGTTCCAGCGAAGTGCAAAAAGGTATTGTTGCCAAACAAGTATTGGGCCTATAGGACGATTATGAATTTTACCCTCAGTGAAGATAACAGGCTGTTACAGGACAGTGTTAATCGCTTGGTGCAAGACACTTACCCCTTTACCCTGCGAGAGCAATTAGTTGCCAGTGAACTGGGTCATAGCGAGGCGCTGTGGCGGCAGTTTGCCGAGTTGGGCTGGCTGGGGACAGCGGTGCCGGAGCTCTACGGTGGTAGTGAACTGGGCGCCGAGTCGACTAGGGTGATCGCCGAAGCGCTGGGGCGGGGATTGGTTACCGAACCTTTTTTAAGCACGGTGGTGTTCGGCGCCGAATTAATCTCTCGTTTCGCCGGCGAGCCCATACAGGCCTCGCTGCTGCCGGCGATTGCCGATGGCAGCAAACAAGTGACCCTGGCCTACGCCGAACCGCGATCCCGCTACAGCCCTAATATCGTCGAACTGAGCGCGACTTTAGACGGCGAGCACTATCGACTCAATGGTGCCAAGGGCATGGTACTCAATGGCCACAGCGCAGATTTTGTCGTATTGAGCGCTCGCACCCAAGGTGAATACGACGAGTTACAGGGCATCAGTCTCTTTCTCATCGATAGCGACAGCCCGGGCTTACAGTGGCACCACTATCAGACTTATGACGGCCTGCGCGCCAGTGAGTTGCAGCTTGATAATGTGCGGGTTTCCCCGAACAGCATCATCGGTCCGCTGCACGGCGGCTTTGCGTTGCTCGATGAAATCCTCGATCGGGCCACCGCCGCGCTGTGCGCTGAGGCAGTGGGTGTGATGTCGGTATTGTTCGATATGACCTTAGACTATTTGAAAACACGAGAACAGTTTGGTCAAACCCTAGGCAGCTTTCAAGTACTCCAGCACCGCATGGTTGATATGTATGCAGCACTGGAAAATGCCCGCTCGATGACCATCGCGGCGACCCAGTCACTGGACGGTGACAATCGACGGGAGCAGGTGTCAGCGGCTAAGATTCAGGTCAATGACGCTGGTCAGTTGATAGGCGCGCAAAGTGTACAATTGCATGGAGCCATCGCCATCAGTAAAGATTTGGCGGCAGGGCACTATTACAAGCGCCTGGAGGCGATTGCGGCGCTGTTTGGCAACAGCGATTATCATCTTGGCCGCTTTGTGCAGCGCTATTGAATACTGCACAAAGCGGGCAGGGCTTGTAGCTAATAGCGCGGGTTCGATACGTTGATTTCCCTTGCTTGGCAACACAGGACTGCGCTGCGCTGGTCATGATGTTGTTGAGCCTTGATTGCGGCGTTACTGCGGTGGACCTGGGTACAGTGTCGAGTTGGCTGGCTGGCGTTATTTAGTTGCACCCAAAAACAGCTCGTAGTATAACAAGGTGATATTCTGGACACTAACATACAATAATAGCGCTGGAGCAGTCGATGAAGTGGAGCGAAATTAAGCAACTGGACAGCTGGGTTGAGGTCGATCCCTACGACGTGCCACTGGACAAAATTGACATGAGCCGGCCAGAGCTATTTGAGGCTAATGTCCACGATCGCTGGTTTGCCCGGCTGCGCAAAGAAGACCCTGTCCACTATTGCGCCGCCAGCAAAGTAGGTGCATTTTGGTCTATTACCACCTTTGATGACATAAAGACGGTAGATACCAATCACCAGATATTTTCCTCAGCGGGGGGCATCGTCATTGGGGTGCCTGATGCAAACTTAAAAACTGCCAGCTTTATCGCTATGGATCAGCCCAAACACGACCACCAACGGCGGGTGGTGGCGCCCTCAGCGGGGCCTGTCAATCTCAATGAATTACAGTCGGTAATCCGTGAAAAGGCCTGTCTGATTCTCGATAATCTACCGGTCGGAGAGACCTTCGATTGGGTGGAAAAAGTATCAATAGAGATGACCACGTATATGCTGGCTATCCTATTTGATTTTCCTATGGAAGATCGGCATAAGTTAACCCATTGGTCTGATGTTGCCACCTCCACCGAGGCCACCGGTAATTTTGCTATAACGCCCAAAGAGAGAGAGATTGAACTGCGCGAGTGTCTGGCCTACTTTGGTGAATTGTGGCACCAGCGGGCCGGCAATACAGAAGGTTTCGACTTTATTACCATGTTCGCCAATCACCCGGATACCAAGGATATGATTGACGATCCGATGAATTTCCTGGGTAATTTAATCCTGCTGATTGTGGGCGGCAACGATACTACCCGCAACTCTATGAGCGGCGGGGTGTTGGCGCTTAATGACTTTCCCGAACAGTACGCGCTACTGCGAGAAAAGCCCGAGCTGATTCCCAATATGGTGTCGGAGATTATTCGTTGGCAGACACCGTTACCTCATATGCGGCGCACTGCTCTCGAAGATTTTGAGCTCAATGGCAAGCAAATAAAGAAAGGCGATCAGGTTATTATGTGGTACACCTCTGGCAATCGCGACGACAGCGCTATTGATCGTCCGGAGGCGTTTATTATCGACCGGCCCAAGGCTCGCCAGCATTTATCATTTGGCTTTGGAATACACCGCTGCATGGGCAACCGGGTGGCGGAATTACAGCTAAAAATCATGTGGGAAGAAATCATGAAGCGTTTTTCCAAGGTCGAAGTGGTCGGTGAGGTGAAGCGCTTACCATCAAACTTTGTCTTTGGTATTACTGAAATGCCAGTAAGACTGCACGCAGCTTAAAGCGTCGTGAGTAAATCCATCGCATTTGCGATTTTAAATCCAAAAGTAATAAAAGAGGTGTAGGTAATGAATTGGAATGCCATTGAAACAATGGACAGCTGGGCAGATGTGAATCCCTACGACGTACCGCTGGACAAAATTGATATGAGTCGGCCGGAGTTATACGAGGCCAACGTACACGATAAGTGGTTTGCGCGATTGCGAGAGGAAGATCCCGTGCACTACTGCGCTGACAGTAAGGCGGGGCCATTCTGGTCGATTACTACCTTTGATGATATTAAGACCGTTGACACCAATCATCAGATATTTTCTTCGGATAAGTCCATTGCCATCGGTGTCATCAACGATGACTTTAATCCACCAAACTTCATAGCTATGGATCAACCTAGGCACGATGTACAGCGCCGGGTAGTAGCACCCTCCGCGGGCCCGGCCAATCTTAAAAACTTGGAGTCAATTATTCGCGAGAAGGCGGCATTGATCTTGGATGGGCTGCCGGTAGGAGAAACCTTTGACTGGGTGGAGAAAGTCTCCATTGAGATGACCACCTATATGCTGGCCATTTTGTTTGATTTTCCGATGGAAGATCGCCACAAACTGACTCATTGGTCTGATGTCACCACATCGGTCGAGGCGGTGGGTAATTTTTCTATTTCCGCCGAAGAGCGTGAGCGCGAGCTGCTGGAGTGTTTGGCCTATTTCGAAAAACTGTGGCATCAACGGGCCGGTAATGCCGGCGGTTTTGATTTTGTGACCATGTTTGCCAATCATCCCGACACCAAGGAGATGATTAATAATCCGATGGAGTTTCTTGGCAATTTGATGTTATTAATCGTCGGTGGCAACGATACCACCCGCAACTCGATGAGTGGTGGGGTACTAGCGCTCAATGACTTCCCCGAGCAGTATGACTTGCTGCGAGAAAAGCCGGAACTGATTCCCAACATGGTGTCGGAGATTATCCGCTGGCAGACACCGCTACCCCATATGCGCCGTACCGCCTTGGAAGATTTTGAGTTGAATGGAAAGCTAATCAAAAAGGGCGATCAGGTTATAATGTGGTACACCTCTGGTAATCGAGATGCCAGTGCTATCGAGCGCCCGGAAGAATTTGTGATCGACCGGCCCAAGGCGCGACAACATCTGTCTTTTGGTTTTGGCATACACCGTTGCATGGGTAATCGGGTAGCTGAAATGCAACTGAAAATTATGTGGGAAGAAATTATGAAACGTTTTTCCTCGGTTGAAGTCGTCGGTGAGGTCAAACGGCTGCCCTCAAACTTTGTGCTGGGTATTACCGAGATGCCGGTAAGAGTGCATGCCCATTAGCGCTACGAAAGTAGCAGCCGCAGTAGAGGTCGATACCTTGGAGCAGTTGCGCCAAAGTATCGATAATATTGACGGGGCTATCTTTGCCATGTTGGCCGAGCGCTTCAAAATTACTGACAGGGTGGGCCACTATAAGGCGCAGCAGGGTCTGCATTCCAAGGATGCTGGCCGAGAAGCGCTGCAGTTGCAGCGGGTCGCGGCACTGGCTGAGCAGTACGGGCTGGATGCAGATTTCTGTCAATCCTATCTGCAATCTGTTATCGATCAAGTAGTTAAGAATCACGGCGACATCGCCGAGCGATTACGACAGCAGGATAGTGTGGCAGAATAGACACTTGAAAAAAAATCCTCAGCTGTTATTGTAGCGCCCTATTAGTATCGTAATTACATACCGTCCTAGCCCAGTAAGTTAATGCGCTAGGACCACAGCGGATAGATAGACCTAATGACATTTCATTCACCACTACGCTTTTCTAAACACAGCTGCAAACAACGTATATGTCGTTGCGGCTATGGTGAACCTGTGTAATTTAATTGCAAACAACAGAAAAGCCCCGTCGCGTCGCGCCGGGGCTTTTTTTTTGCGCGACTAAATACTCTACGAGGATAACACTATGTTTACTGGCTCTTATGTGGCAATGATTACACCGTTTTTAGACGGCCGACTGGATGAGGTCGCGCTGCGGAAAATGGTCGACTGGCAAATCGATGGCGGCAGTCAGGGTTTGGTACCGGTGGGCACGACCGGTGAAGCTTCAACCTTAACCACCGAGGAACATCTGCGAGTAGTCTCGGTTGTGGTCGAGCAAGCAGCAGGTAGAGTGCCAATAATCGCAGGCGCCGGATCTAACAATCCGGTTGAAGCCTTAGAGCTGGTATTGGCTGCTCAGGAAATAGGTGCCGACGGGGTATTGTGCGTGGCGGGGTACTACAATAGGCCGTCTCAAGATGGTCTGTTTGCCCATTTCAAATTCCTCCACCAAAACAGTAACATTCCCATCGTTGTCTACAATATTCCACCGCGAACCATTGTCGATATTGAACCTGCGACCATGGCCGCGCTGGCGGAACTACCGCGAATTGTTGGGGTGAAAGATGCCACCGGCGATCTGGCCCGGATCGGTCTGGAACACGCTGAGATTGGAGAGCGCTTTAGCTATTTATCCGGTGAAGACAGCACCGCGCTGGCCTATAACGCCATGGGTGGTGGTGGCTGTATTTCGGTGTCGGCCAACGTGGTACCGCGTTGGTGCGCGCAGTTACAATTGGCCTGTCGGCAGGGCGACTATGATCGAGCACGGCAGTTGCAACGCAGTTTATTACCACTGCACTGCGCACTGGCGCGGGAACCCAGCCCGGCAGGGATTAAGTACGCGCTATCACTGTTAGGGATGTGCCACGAAGAGGCAAGGTTGCCGATAATGCCGCTGGCACCGAGTACTAAAAAGGAGATTGTTATGGCCCTAGAACAATTGCATAACTGCGCCGACAACCGAGTAGGCGACATGGAGGCAGGGCTGTGACTACGATTCGAATTGGACATCGCTATCGCGACAATCTCAGCAAGCAAACCCTGGATACCTGGTTTCCCGCAGATAATAAGCCATTGCAACGTCACTGTTTGGCACAAACACTTGGTTTGATCGACAGTGATATAGTAAGCGTAGAGGTGGGGGATTACAGCGTGCCACCGGTCAGCACCGAGCAGGCCTATCTGCGGCTTCACTTATTGTCTGAGTGTGCGGTGGCGCCCAACGACATTAATCTTGAAGGCGTTTTTACGTTGTTGCCGGTGATTGCCTGGACATCAGCGGGACCGGTACTTCCCGAGCGAGTGCCGGCTTTGCGTGCGCAGCTGCAGGATAGGGATCACCATTTGACTGTGTCGTCGATCGATAAATTCCCTCAAATGAGCGATTACGTGATTCCTTCCGGAGTGCGGATTGCCAACGCAGATCGAGTGCGGTTAGGCGCACATCTAGCGCCCGGCACGACGGTAATGCACGAGGGTTTTGTCAATTTTAACGCCGGCTCGCTGGGCGAGTGTATGATCGAGGGCCGAGTCACTCCGGGAGTTGTGGTAGGTGTAGGTTCTGACATCGGTGGTGGAGCCTCTATTATGGGAACGCTGTCCGGCGGCGGCAGGCATGTCAATGCCATCGGTGCGCGCTGCCTACTGGGAGCCAATGCCGGTGTTGGTATTTCTCTGGGAGATGATTGTATTGTCGAGGCCGGGCTCTACCTAACCGCTGGCAGTAAAGTGTGCACCGCCCAGGGTGTTGTTCGCGCCAGCGAGTTATCAGGGCTGTCGGGCTTGTTGTTTCGGCGCAACAGCCAGAGCGGTGCGATAGAGGCCATTGCCAATACTGGGTCGAGCTGGAAGGGCCTCAACAATACGCTGCATCAGCATCAACCTGAGTAGGCAGATTTGGCGGGGCACACTAACAGCCGGTGCTGGTGTTAGTGTTTTTGTGCGGTGATGGGCAATCTCGTATCGGCTCATAGCGCGGCACTCTGAGCGTCTGAACTGTCGTATTATCACCGGCACGAAGTTAAACAACGGTTCAAAGATTTTTTGGAGTAAAACAATGTATACCTTTTTCTATTTTAAAAACTCCTGCTCTCTGGCGTCCCATATTACCCTAGAACAAAGTGGCGCTGAATATCGGGCTGTAGCGGTGGACTTCATGGTCAATGAGCAGCGCGGTGAGGAATATTTAGCGTTGAATCCGAAGGGGCGGGTACCCTTGCTGTTGACTGAGCAGGGGGCGTTGACTGAAAATCCGGCGATACTGACCTATCTTGCACAGCAATTTCCCGACGCCAAACTGGCGCCTATTGATAACCCCTTCAAACTGGCTCAGGTGCAATCTTTTAACGCCTATTTAAGTTCGACAGTGCATGTTGCCCATGCGCATGGTGTGCGTGGTAGCCGCTGGACCGACGACGCTGCGGCGATTGCCTCGATGAAAGAAAAAATGCCCGACAATGTCGCCGATTGCTTTCAATTAATCGAATCGACGCTGTTTACCGGACCCTGGGTTATGGGGCAAGACTACACAATTTGCGATAATTATCTGTTTACGATTGCCCAGTGGCTAGAAGGGGATCATGTAGACCCGGCCCGTTTTCCAAAGATCGCTGAACACCGGGCGCGAATGCGCGAATTACCGGCGGTGAAGGTGGTATTGCAGGCCAATCAGTAGTGCGATGACGAAACCGCGCCAACACATCAGGCGATGTTAAAACTGGATTTTAGCAATGCCTGGGTAGCCTTAATTCCCTCAATCTCCGACAGCCTGGAGCCCTCGTATTCGATTCCAATAGCGCCTCGAAAACGGGCCGACTGAGCCAGTTTGGCGATGCGTTCGAAGTCGATCAACGTCTCGTTACCTTGCCTATCAAAGTCGTAAGTCTTGGCGCTGATACCTTTGGCAAAGGGCAGCAATTGTTCGATGCCGAGGTAGCGGTCGTACTCACGCAGACAGCCCTGCGTGCCGTCTTCCATACAGAAATTGCCAAAGTCAGGTAATGTGCCGCAATAGGGGCTGTCGACATCGGCGATGAGCTGGGCCAGCCACTGGCCATTGGAGGAGTGACCGCCGTGATTCTCGACAATAATATTAATATTTTGGCTGGCGCCGTAGGCAGTTAATTTTTTCAGGCCAGTCAGGGCATTGACAGCCAGCTGCTCGGCGCTTCCCTGGCCGGCGGCATTGACCCGAATCGAGTGCGCACCCAGCGTCTTGGCTATGTCGATCCAGCGATGGTGTCGACGCAAGGTTTTCTCTTGGGCCCTGGCGTCCCGATCGCCGGTGTTGCCCAAGGCATCGCACATTATAAGGCCAATACTAACACCGAGATCATCGCAGCGCTGTTTGAAGGATTCCCAGAATGCTAGGTCGTCAGCTTTGGAATAATAAAAGGTATTGACTAGCTCTATGCAATCGATACCAAACTCTCCCTGGGCGATAGCGGGGAAATCTTCTGGTTTGCGGGGGCCGCGGTACATTGAGTCGGGATCTTCGCGCAGGGTTTTGGCAAAATACCCCCAGCCCTTGTCGAGGCTGTCGCCGAAAAAACTCTTATGTAGCGACCACTGGGCAAGAGAAATACTGAAGGGCTTGCTGTTGTTCATCGAGCTCTCCCGGCTGCTTAGGGTTTTTCATTGGGCTAGGCCCGGCCCAGCTGCTAGATAAGGGCGCAGCGGCTAATACGCTTGCGGTGATATCGGCCTCTTTAAGTCACAATCGTCTATTGGCCGTCGTGGTGAAACTCTTGATAGGCACATGGAGCCGCCGCTGTTATTGTTGTTTTAATCTGCTAATCTTTGAACCCAGCATAAACAGGCACTGCAGACAAAGCCACTGTTACTTGTTGGCTTTTTTAAGGTACTGGTAAGTACTTGCCGTTCTACTGAGGGTTATTATGGTCTACCGCTTAGTTACGGTTTTGCTATAGGCAGCGGCGAGCTCTGTATTGATGGCCGCTGATAATACACTCTCAGCACAAGAGCGAGAGGGGGCTGGCAACTGCTATTTGATGGCATAAGTATCGAGCATTGGTGTAAGTATAAAAGCCCTGATACCGACAGCCGCTGGCGGCATTGGTCTGGATCGATCGACAGGTACTAGTACGCTATGACAAGACTTTTGGCTCGATAACCGCGAACAGCAGATCGATATGCTTAACCAGGTTGCCTACCCCAATCCCGCAGAGAGTCGGTTGATGCAAGCAATAGCCTTTTTCGACAGGCTGCGCTATTTAACGGTGGGTTTTTTTGTAACCCGCGGAGCTGGTATTGAAGACCTGGGCTACCAGGGCAATACCCCCATTGTAAGAGACTAGCCCGGGCCCAGTGTCGAGGCGCTGGCTCATCTCGATGGGGTGTTGGCGATACTGGGCTGAGCTCGGCTAGAACAATGGACTGGCTATGTATTCGATAGATTCTACATGGCTGCGAAAACTGTAATACGATACTCGCTTAATAGGTTTGTTGTGGTGGTTAATCGGCGCTGTTGTCGTTAATGTAGCTGGGGTAAATCAGTGGGATAGTGATCTATGAATAAAGACCTGATTAGCATTGTTGTTAACGGCAATAGCTATCGCCTGGAGCCCGGTGACAGTGTCGGCATTGATGCTATCGACGCTACTGACAGGCAGCGATTAATGGAGCTGTTGGTGGCGATTAAGCAGCAGCAGGAACAGCGTGACGCCATTGTGCAGCGGCGCCTGCAGCAAACTCGCTCGGCAAAGCCCGCAGTTGGCCCGGCGATAGCGAAGGGGGCCGTAATTGATCGCGGCGCTGATCAGCGCGCTATGAGCGCTGCTGAGGTTGATGCGCTAATGGCGCAGTTAGTAATAGAAGAAAAGAAAAATACTAAGCCAGGGCTGACTAGAAAGAGGCTTTATCAGTGGATAGTCTATTCGGTAATAGCCATTATCGTGTTGATAGTTATTAGCTAGTGGCTCGCTTCAAAGCATTTTTATAGACAGGTATAGTGATCGCCGTGACCATTGAAACAAATGAAATAACTAGTACCGATAGCAGTGCTGTTAGCTGTTCGAACTGCCGCGCCTGCTGCTGCCAGTTGGAGGTTATGCTGATTAGTGATACCGGTGTGCCTGAACGCTATATTGCTAGTGACCGCTGGGGTGGGCAGGTAATGGCGCGACTGGAGGACGGTTGGTGTGCGGCTCTTGATCGCGATAGTATGCTGTGCACTATTTATGAGCAGCGCCCACTAATCTGCCGAGAATTTGAAATGGGATCCTACGATTGTGTGGAGCAACGCGCCGGCTACCACGAGTTAGAGTAATCGCTATTGCCTGCGTTACATAGTGCCTAGGTTACATGGTGCCTGGGTTACATAGACCAGCTTGGGTGAATTGCGGTGACTGGGATTGAACCATAGCGCTTAAACACTATGGTTCAGCAGCGGTAATAATGCATTTGACTATCTATGCCGCCGTTATTTTAGCCTCGTTGATATCAGTCACCGCCGCGCCATTAACAAGCTCGTCCAGCGCCTCTGGCCGCCCTTTACAGGCCTGTACCAGCAGCTCTTTGTTTTTCGCTAGCAGTAGGCCGAAGGCCTCTGCGGCCTTTTCGTCTACTCCTTTGATTTGGCTCTCAATCATCATGGTAAACTGTTCGCCCAACTCCAGCATTTTATCATAGGCATCGGCATCTTTTTTGTTATCAAACATTGAATCGTCCCGGTCACATTTCCACATTGCTACCACGGCCATAATGGTTCTCCAATTTTGGCGTTGAGTTGATGCCTGTATATTAATACAGTGGCTGTGGAATGCAACTCTTTCTTGTCGCAGCCTAAATACGGGTTATTTTGCCGCAGCAGCGATTGGGTTATGGCAGGATTGACCACTCGCTGTAGTGGCACTGTGTTGCCGACTGTGGCACTATTACTGGCTGGCTTCGGGGCAGTGTGCTTGGTGCTGACAAGCCGGCCGGTCGGCGCAATGAAACCGGCCAATTTTGGGGCTATATGGCCATAGACCCGTGGGCAAGAGAGAGTATGTGCTGGCGGCCAAGATAGGCGCCGCTATAGCACTTAAACGACAGCCGCAATCGGAATATAGATACATGAATACCTCGCAGCAAGATCGAAGCTATTGTCTGGTAACATCCTGTCCCGACCGGGTGGGTATTGTTGCGGCGGTCAGTCAATTTGTCGCGGAGCGGGGCGGCTCCTTGGATGAGTCGAATCACCACAGTGATCACGACGGCCAGCGTTTTTTTATGCGCAACGTTATAGACGCAAATAGTTTGTCAATTAGCGTTGAGGCGTTTCGCGAGCAATTTACGCCGTTGGCACAAAAACTCGACATGAAGTGGCATATTCGGGACTCCCTCAAGCCCCAGAATGTGGTTATTTTTGCCAGTAAAGCCTCCCACTGTTTATCAGATTTACTTTATCGTTGGCACAGTGGTGAGCTGAACTGCGCTATCCCCTGTGTCATATCCAATCACGAGAATCTGCGCAGCATCGTGGAGTGGTATGGTATTCCGTTCCACTATGTGCCGGTAGACAAGGACAGCAAAGCCGCTGCTTTTGCGCGGATGAGCGCCATTGTTGCAGAAAATAACACCGATACCATTGTACTTGCCCGTTATATGCAAATTATCCCGGCGGAGTTGTGCCGTGATTTTTCAGGCCGTCTAATCAATATTCACCACAGTTTTTTGCCTTCTTTTATTGGCGCCAATCCCTATCAGAAAGCCTTCGACCGAGGGGTGAAGTTAATTGGTGCCACTAGCCACTATGTGACCGAGGAGTTGGACGAGGGACCGATTATCGAACAGGATGTTATTCGAGTCAGTCACAGCTGTAACAAAGATGATCTGGTACGCCTTGGTCGAGATGTAGAGCGGTCAGTATTGTCAAAGGCTCTGCGTTATCACCTAGAGGATCGGGTCATGATACAGGGTAACAAAACGATCGTATTCTGATTCTCAGCCACACCGAACTACCGGTGATGGTTAAAGGCGCGTAACAGCGCGTAAAAGCGTTGTGGTGAATAAGCTGTGAACGATCTCCTTTTTTTTCTCAACTATGCCTGGCGGCATAAAAGCTCCTATGCTCTGGGAGTTGTTGCGCTGTTTGTGAGTAATTGGCTAGTGGTCAATATACCTGAGCATATTGGCAACAGTATCGACCTGCTAGGTGCGGGAGTTGAAGCCAATTATCAGCAATTGCTGAGCCATATTTATACTGTGGTGGCCTTTGCTCTGTTAATGATAGTTAGCCGGACTCTGTCGAGGATGTTGTTTTTTAATCCAGGTCGGGACCTGGAGCGAGAACTTAAGGACGATACCTTCGGTAAGCTGGCATCACTGCAAAAGGATTTTTACAGTCAGCACCAAACAGGAAGTTTGATTTCCATAATGAATAACGATATCAGTGGCGTCAGGGCCATGGCGGGTATCGGCATGATGCAGATTGTTAATATCGGTTTCGCTTTGTCACTGACCCCTGCAAAGATGTGGCAGATATCGCCGAGCCTGATGATCTACTGTATAGGGCCAATAATTGTCGCATTTATTATCGTTAACTATTCCATAGCCATTATGCGTGAGTTGATGAAGACTCGCATGCTGGCACTGCAGGAACTTTCTGGCAGTACTGTCAATTTTTTGAGTGGGGTTGATGTTATTAAAGGGCATCATATTTACGACTGGGCGGTGTCCGAGTTCGAGCAGGATAATAAACACTTATTAGATGTATCTCTAAAGCAATTGCGTATTCGCACCTTCTTTTTGCCGATATTGGAGTATACCGACGGCGTGCTCAAGATATTGATACTGGCGGTGGGGGGAAGCTACTTAATTGACCAGCAGATGAGCTTGGGGCAACTAACGGCATTTCTTAGTTACGCGACACTGTTGGCCATGCCCTTTATCTCCTTTGGCCGAATTATTTCGGTGTTTCAGATGGGTATGGTTAGTTTGCGCAGTATCCGTCGTATCCTCGATCAGCCGGTGCAGGATATAACGCCGTTGGAAAAAACCGAGAGAGAGGCATTGTTTTCTGCTGGAATCAGCGTTAAAAATTTAAGCTTTAGCTATCCATGTACAGCCGATAGCGACAGCGTTCCGGTGTTGAAAAACATCAGTTTTACTATTGAACCGGGGCAGCGCATAGCGTTGCTGGGCAAGGTGGGCAGCGGCAAGACCACCATAGTCAATTGTCTAAATGGTTATTTACCCGTTGCCAAGGGGCAAATTTTTATTGATGATCAGGATATTAGTACGCTGGCGCGGCAGGACCTGCGTATGGCTATACGCACTATTACTCAGGAGCCCTTTCTATTTTCCGACACTATTAGTCGCAATATTGAATTTGGCTCTACCGATTCAGCAGAGCGCTTAAGTATCGAGCAGGCGCTGTACCAAAGTGACATGCTGGAGGAGGTCAAGCTGTTTCCCGAACGGGAGCAGACCTTAGTGGGGGAGAAAGGCATATTGTTATCCGGTGGTCAAAAGCAGCGATTGAGTCTTTCGCGAGGGTTGTTTACCCCCTGTAAACTCATAGTTCTGGACAATGTTTTGTCAGCTGTCGACAACGAGACGGAGCGCTTTTTACTGAATCAAATCTTTGAAACGGTGCGCAGTGAGAGCAGTCTTATTGTCTCACACCGACCTGAGGTACTGGAGCGGGTTGATCAAATACTCTTACTTGAAGACGGCGAGATCATTGCCCGCGGCCATCATACGGAGCTGTTGCAGATGTCGTCGGTATACCGCGACACTTGGTCACTATTGCAGCGCGATGAGCCTCAACAAGAGAAAAAATACGAGACGGAGAGCGTGGCGGAACAAGAGATCTCGCGGGGGCCAGTGCATGACAGCTAAGCCCACAACCGCTGCTGAAACAGACGCTGGAACTAAAAAAACTTGGTTTGATCTAGGGTTGTTGCAGCATTTCTCCCGCTTTCTTGTGCCCTATAAGCGTGAACTAATCATTGGCATAATACCGATACCACTGTCGGTATTGTGCAGTATTGCCTTCCCTTGGCTGATTATCCAAATTATTGACCAGCAGTTGGTCAATAAACAGTGGGAGGGTATGGGCTTGTGGCTTGGACTGCTGGCGCTGGTTTTGGTCACTAACTATATTGCCAATACCTGTTACAGTTATTTTGTGCAAAAGGCGGCACAGCAGGCCATTCGCGACATGCGCCGCGACATGTTTAGCCGTGTACTGCGCTTTCCCCGGCGCTATTTTGACGGCACCCCCATCGGCGTAACGCTGACCCGACTGACCAGCGATCTAGAGGCGATTAACGAATCTCTTGCCTCTGGTTTACTATCAATGTTGCGTGACTTACTTATTACCGCCGCACTGTTGATATTTTTGCTCACTATTAGTTGGCAGTTGACTGTTGTTACTTTGTTAGTAGCGCCGCCAATGTATTTGGTTATTCGCATTTTGCGGAGGCGGTTACACCAAGCGTTTCTGCAATCCCGGCAGGTATTGTCATTGGGTACCGGCTATTTACAAGAGTGTTTACAGGGCATGAAAACCGTGCAGCTGTACGGCGCAGAAGCTGAGGTTGAGACTCGCTATCAAAAGTATACGAGGGCCTTTTTTGAGACACAGTCGCGATCAAATCTTTACGATGCTGGGTTATTTGCGATTATTGAAGGCATCACCACTATTAGTATGGGCCTTATTATTTGGTATGGGGCCGGCGAGATTCTAGCAGCCAGTTTGTCACTGGGTGTACTGATAGGTTTTATACAGACACTGGATAAAATTTTTGTACCGATTCGTGACCTTACCTCGCAAATAGCGTCGATTCAACGGGCGCTGGCATCACTTGAGCATATCAATGTTATTTTCCAGCAGGCCGTAGAGTTAGAGTTGCCCGAAACAGAGCAAGCTGTCGCCGATATTGCGGGCAGTTTGGCTGGCTTCGAATCCCTTGAGTTTGATCGTGTTTGCTTTCGTTACAGTGATGACGGTCCTTATGTGCTGGATAATTTATCGTTTACTCTGCGCAGGGGTCAAAAGATCGCCTTGGTCGGCAGCACCGGTTCCGGCAAGTCAACCATACTGCGGCTGTTGACCAAAACCTACGATAATTATCAGGGCAGTATTCGCTTAAACGGTATTGAATTGTCGACCATTCCAAAACAGGCAGTGGTCAATTTTTTCTCGCTTATGCAGCAGGAAACCTATCTCTTTAATAAGAGTGTCGCGTTTAATATTGGTCTCGGGCGCGAGGGAATCGATGATCAGGCGCTTCGAGCTGCGGCGCGCTATGTCTATGCCGATGAATTTATCGAGAAGTTGCCGGGTCAATATGCATTTGAGTTGCAGCAAAATGGCGGCAATCTCTCCGCCGGTCAAGGACAGCTAATTGCTTTTGCTCGCGCGATCGTCAGCGGCAGTGATGTGGTGTTATTAGACGAGGCAACCAGTTCAGTGGATTCGGTGACTGAAAGTATGATTCAGCGTGCGATCGATCATGTCTTTGCCGACAAGACCGTTATTGCCATCGCTCATCGGCTTAGCACTATTGTGCATTCGGACCAGATTTTGGTGCTTGATAGAGGGCATGTCATCGAGCGCGGTGACCATCATACATTGTTGGCGATGGATGGATTTTACGCTCAGTTAGTACAGGGTGACTTGCTTAGTTAAACTGTAGAAACGCTATCTGAGTGAACTGTGTCAGTCTGAGTAGTCAGATGTTAATAGGGTAACGTAATATATTTTTTCTGCAATAATTGAAAAGCTTCGGCGGCGATAACCGGCGGACTGAACAGATATCCCTGGCCCTGTCTACAGCCCAAGTCTTTTACCGAGCGAGCCTGTTGCTCTGTTTCTATGCCTTCTGCGACTAATTCAAAACCGAGGCTTTTTGTTAGTCCAGTCATTCCCTTTAAAATAAGTTGGGTGTTTTTTCTGGGATCACTGTTATGCAGGTTTTCAATAAACGAACGGTCGAGCTTTACATAGTGGGCGGGTAATTGTGTTAAATAACTGAGTGACGAATAGCCGGTGCCCCAATCATCGAGGGAGATGATTATGCCGGCACGGTCGAGCTTGTTTAAGGTGTTAATAACCTTGTCCCAGTTGCTGATAGCAGCAGTTTCTGTCAACTCAATTTCAATGCATTTATGGGATAATTGATAGCGCTGCAGCGCAGTAAGTAGGGTGTCGGCATAGTGCTCGGTGATCAATTCGTCCGGAGAGGCATTGATGGATATTGTGGTATGTATTCCCCGTTGTTTCCACCCTGCTAGCTCGCGGCAGGCCCGATCAATGACATACTCACCAATTTTACCGATTAGGCCTACATCCTCCGCCAGCCTGATAAATTTATCCGGCGGCACAAAACCCAATTCAGGGTGCTGCCAGCGCAGCAGTGCCTCGACACTAACGATTTCGCCATTTTCCAGGGAGATTCGTGGCTGGTAGTGCAATGACAATCCATTTTGTGCGATGGCAATTTCGAGCCCTCGCTCCATTTGGATGCGCAATTCCATTTCCCGGGCGTAGACGGGATCAAACCAGGCAATCGAGTCTTGACTGTCTTTGGCACGGTACATGGCAATGTCGGCATTGCGCAATAATTCCTCAATAGTATTGCCATTTTCCGGTGCGCTGGCGATGCCAATACTGATACCGCAGTTTACGGCTCGTCCCTTGACCAGTACCGGTGCCTGTACTTGTTCGACTATTCGCCGGGCAACAGCTAGCGCTTGGCTCTTGTCGCAGGCGGGCAACACCACAATAAATTCGTCACCGCCCTGGCGGCCCAGCGAATCCATTGAGCGCATACAGCGGCCCAAGCGTTTCGCCATCTCCACGAGTACAACGTCACCGGCATCATGGCCTAGGGTATCGTTAACTTCCTTAAACTTATCCATATCCAGCATCATCACTGTGACGGGATTGCAGGCCCGGGTCTCTCGCTGCAGCGCCTGAATGGCCCGCTCCAGCACCAGTCTTCGGTTGGGTAATTGGGTTAGTGGGTCGAAGTAGGCCAGCTCTTCAATTTCTCGCTGATAAGCCACTCGCTCTGATATGTCTTCGACCACGCCGACAATGCGCAGTGCCTTGCCCTGCTTGTCTCGATCCGCGACCCTGCTGCGAATTTCAGTGTGGATAATGTGCCCGTCTCGGTGGTACATACGTACTTCGATGGAGCTGACATCGTGCGGGCCCTCTACCAGGGCTGTCATGTCGCCATTGGCAAGATCGACATCATCGGCGTGTATGATATCGCCAAAATTGGGTTCAGGCATGTTTTTGTCGTCCTTGCCATAGCCCAAAAAGTTTAAATAACTCTGGCTGCGAAACATTTTCCCGTCTCGAGGGTATACCTCCCAAACACCTTCTTTGGCTGCCTCGAAGGCGAGATTGAGCCGTTCTTCGCTAAGACGCAACTTCTCCAGCGTCTCGTGTTGACTGGAGGCTTCGTACATCACCCCAATGGCCTTAATCCCGGCACCGTCGTTGTCAAAGGCTATTGCCCGGCCCATGGAAACGACGTGAAAATACTTGCCATTGGCACCTTTGAGGCGATAGGACAATCTTAAATCCGGTTTGGCCGCCGTCATGGAATCGGTTTGCTCAAAAACCGCGTCGCGGTCATCAGGGTGGATTAATACACCCCACTGGTAAAGAGTAATGGTGCTATCGACCAGCCCCATTAGCTGCTGATGACGGTCATCTAAGCGCAGCAAGCCGCTACGGGTATCCGAGGTCCAAATGGCGCCACCGATGGCGTCTAGGGCCAAGCGCAACTGATCTGCGCCGGCCTGTGTAGCTGCCTTAGCGGCAAGCGCTTCGCTAATGTCTTCGAATAGACCGACCGCGTACAGAGGCTTGTCACCCTCAAACTGAATACTGGCCTTATCTCTGACCCAGATATAGTCACCATTGAGCTGGCGTACGCGGTACTCCTGAGTCAAGCTCGGCGTGCTGCGGGCAGCAAGAAATTTGCGATAGTTGGCGCTTACCTGATCTTTTTCTTCGGGATGTACAATGGCGAGGAAGTCTACAAAGGGAAGCCGCTGGGCAAAGTCATCACCGAGATCGAGATTTTTATAGCTGTTGGGGGTTAATACTAGGGTGTCGGTCTCGAAATAGTAAGTCCAAACATAAAATGCCATATTCGAAAACAGGATTTGCCAGCTATTGGCGGCGGTTGATACGCGGGCAATAGCCAGGTCGGCGCCGCGAACTTCCTGGCCAAAAACGCTAATTTCGATGACTGCGCCGTTGTCGTCTTCGATCGGTGTCACTACCGCGTCAATCGTCAGTTTATGCAGTGGTAGTACCAACATTATCTCAGTGCTGATCGGGCGCTTTTCCCTCGTTGCCCGATTAATGGCCTCGGTCAATTCTGTGCAAGTGGTGACCTGTGGTGAGTCAAGCGAGTCGCCGAGCTGAATTTCAGGCATACAATGTGCCTGCAATAATGCAGCGGTTGTTTTGTTGAAGTAGGTAAGTTTCAGCGCGCGATCGACAGTAAATGCGACAACCGAGATGGCGTCTAGCGCGCGGCGGAACTGTTCCGGTGAAGACTGTTGGGCCCGATCAATCATTAGTGTACTGTCTTGCTGAGGTTATTGGCTGCGGATACATAACAACGGGAATACCGCGGGCAAATAATTTCATTGCTGGGTGTCACGCGCCGGTAATTTTGAACGGCCTTTTATAACATAAATCACCTATTCTAGCCATTAGAACTCGGTGTTAGCGTCAGTTGGTGTCAGTGCTGAAGTAGCCAGACAACTAATAATTTTACTTATGGGTTGGGGCTACTCTTAGTATTGCGGAGGTGATGTTAACCATAACTTTTTTGCATTGAGGCAATGGGTGACATGCCCAGGCCATGGTTGGGAATAGGGTAGCGCAATCCGTTGGCGCTCAACGCTTTTAATCCTGTGAGTAATTTGGGTAAGAAGCTGGGGGGAATAGCGATTAGCAACTCATCATCTTGTACGCCGCCAAACTTGCGCTCCGCATAACAGGGTATCGACAGTGACGGTTCTCCCGTTTTCAAGGCTCGACCCCAGGAGTCGGCGCAGGCACTTTCACCGACGCAGCTAAATTCGAGCTTTTTATAACCGGACCACTGCAGGCCGTTTATCAAGGTGATCATTTGTCCCGGCGTTGCATAAATCAGACATATATCGGGGTTGCCGAGGCGCTCTGAGGTCAATGGTGAAACTGCTAGACCCAGGTATTCGCCTTCGCTGGCACAATCCATTTGTGACTGATGGTTGGCGCTATCTTCGAGTGTGCTATACCAGACGCCGTTGAATTGATTGCCGCTGAGAAATTTCTCATCTCTTGCGTGTAAGCCCACCACTGCGCCACACTGAGCACCCATTAAGTTGTCCATGGTAACGCCGATAGTGTATCCCACCCAGCGGCACTGGCCGACAATTTGATCAGTGTTGAGTTTTTCCGCAGGGTCCGGTCGCTTGAGCTTGGGGATCGATTCCATTTCGGCTACGATCTTGTATCTCTTCATGCCGATTGGCATTGCCTTGAGCTTAAGGTATTTAACTAGGTCATCAACTATTGCTTGGTAATTGTATTGGCTGTCATCATTCCAGCAGTTTGCATGGGTGGCCATGGTGCTTCTCCCTATTTATTGTGTAGGTACTGTTGAGAGCAGAGCATAAGCGTAACAGGCGAATTTAACCAGTAGTGCAGTTACGTGGCAGATGACCTTGGGGGGCAGGCGGGGCGGTGCCGTTTTACAGGGTTTTTGTTACGGTGTTAGACAATGAGCTGTAGAGGTTGTCCCAGTCGAAGCAGCTTACCGCAAAGTGATAGGTGCCGGGATCGACGTTCTCGAAGCTATAACTAGCTTGAACTGAGGAGTAAATAAGAACCGCTTCTGGCAATCCTGCACTAATGATGTCTGCTAAATCCGATCCGTTGATGAAACGGTTTAACTGCTGTTGCTGATTGCT
>Ga0209395_1002769_pt1 | contig 22421 bp, 17 predicted proteins | sample GOMGulsemesocosm_3_FD_184635 | JGI IMG/M metagenome (GOLD analysis project Ga0209395, IMG submission 184635) | Methane-oxidizing microbial communities from mesocosms in the Gulf of Mexico - GOM9D Gulf of Mexico (SPAdes) (version 2) | ecosystem: Environmental > Aquatic > Marine > Cold seeps... | reverse complement strand
AGTTCCAAATATACCCAGCACTAGTACCAGGTGATACACTAGTTACTGGAAAGTTAGCAACTGGTGAAGACCAGAATACATAATCAGTTTGTCTGATGTTAGCAATACGTTTCATGTCAATGTCACCAGTATTAGCAACATAATCAACATGAGCTTGATCTTGCACTTGAATTAAACTTCCAGTGTCTTCAATAGTAAAAGTTCCTGTAGCATCTACATCTACAAAGTTTTGTACTGTTACAGTACCAGTAGGTTGTACGTCTAAAGTACCGCCATTTTGAACATTAAGGTTATACGCATCACCATCAATACCACCAGCAATATTTGCGCTATAAGTATCTGGTATAATTACACAATTGGCAGAAGTTGGTACTCCAACAGGTTTCCAGTTGTTCGGGTCATTCCAATCATTAGTAATTCCCATAAAATACTTTGTACGGTTTTGTAATGAAACTGATCCTGTTGCAGCACATCCGTTAGCCAACGTTACCGATGCAGTGAATGACCAAGTACTTGATGTTTGTAATTCTATAGGACTAGGTACTACGTAAATTACATTTCTGTTATCACCAGTATATGGTATTAATCCAGCAGCATCTTCAAATATTTGCACCCCTGGAGGTTGTGTCCAAGTTGCTAATGGATTTATGGTATTGTTACCATATAGTTGAATATTGTCTACAGCAACACCATCACCCCAGTTTGAAGTATAGTATATTCTAACTCTTAAGTTTGCTTCTCCAGCATATGCATCTAAATTATATGTAAGGAAATCAAAGTTTGAACCATAACCAACATCGTCAGTGATGTTATCAATTAAGTTTGGCCAAGTAGCCCCGCCATCAGTTGATACTTCTATTCTAATTTCTTCAGGGACAGTTAAGTTGTAACGTGAGAAGTACATGTTTAAGTCAAGTGTTAAGTTGATGTATGTACTTGCATCAACAACAGCTGAGATCAGTTCATTTTCTGTTAAGGCAGCTCCAGTATCAGCATTAGTCATTACAAAACTGTTCGTTCCAAATCCAGAAGACACAGCAGGAAACCATACGTTTTCAGATGGCACAAAAACACTTGTTTGTGATTGCCATTCAGATACAGCATCTTGAGCAACGGTATTGGATGTAATATTGTTTTGAGTAAATGTTCCCATTCCTCCTTCAAAATCTTCATCAATTAAATATCCAATTTGCGTAGTTGACGCCGCAGATATTTGTATAGGGGGATTGTTTTCGCCACAAATTAATGGGGTAGAAGGGGTAAAGGTTAATGTTGCTGGTGCATTCAAGAAAGCAACAACACGCTCTCTTTCATAGGCTTCACAAGTTCCGTTATCTCCAGCAACCCAGTATACTGTAGTTGCTGCAATTGCAGGAGTTGTCCAAGCGCCAGTAGGTGTGTTTGCTATAGGAGCTCCTCCAGTTTCATTTGCATACCAGTTAAAAGAAGTTACATTTCCAGCACCAGTTACATTTAAATCAACTGTTTCAAGTACTCCACATCCTTCACCGTTGGTAATACTAGTTATTTGTGCATCACAACGTGTTACTACATCAAAAGTATAATCTTCAGCTTCACCATATTCTGTATAACCAGCTTCTGCATCAAAAATTTCACAGGCATCAAAATCATAAGCATAAGATTCAGCTCCGGCACCAGGAGCGCTTGTTTTATAACTGTTATACATTCTAACTCTTAATGTATATGTTCCAATAGCTTGTGCTAAAGGGACAATATAACCGAAAGTTGTTGAAGTTGTACCAATTCCACCTGAATCATAAACTGTTTCAGTAGCATTGTCAAATGTTCCGTCTTTATCCCAGTCAATCCAAGCTTTAATATGTCCTCTTGAACCCCCGGCAACATAAACATTCATTCCTTCTCCTTGTTGTTGCACTGCATTAGCTAGTCCTGTATAATCTTGGTAACCTGTAGCGGTATACCCAGTACCAAAATTTGAGACATCATTTAAAGTTCCGATAAATTCTACATCATCAATATAACGTTCAGTAGCTGTATTTGTGGTTGAAGGAGTACAGTAAGAAGAAGCTACTCCTGTAGTTGCACTTCCATTTATTGGACTCGTGGTATAGTAAAGAGGTCCTCCAGAACAAATACTATTGTATGAAAATACAAAGAAGTAATATAGCGTTGATGGGCTTAAGGAAGTAGCAGAAAAACTAGTGTCTCCATCGATATCGACTACAGTGTTTCCAGCTCCTACGGTTCCACCAATAGTATAGGTAGTGGTATCTACTGGTGAAGGTGCTACACCTGTTGTATTCATAACTACTAAATAGTTGTCAACGGTAGGTACTGCTGCTGTAAAAGTCCCGAAAATTGATGTTCCAGAAGGTGTTAATATTAAACTTGTTGCTTGTGCTGTAGGTGTGCTACATGGTCCTGGAGCAGTTACATTTACAAAATAATCTTCTGTTTGTCCGTTACCACCACCTGTTTGACAAGGGTCACTAGAGTATCCGCCAAACCTATACATTATTCTTATTGAAGTAGTACCAATTGCTGCGGTAAGTGGTACGGTAATTGTTGAGTTTAATGTAACGGTATCCACTCCTGTAGATCCAGTTAAAATTCCAAGGTCATATATTTCATCAACATTATTTCCGAAAGTTCCGTTTTGATCCCAATCTACATATGCTCTAGCGTAAAAATCATTTGCACCTGCTGTATTACCTTTTAAAGAAATAGGAGTCACATCACCTAATAAAACAGCACCAGTATCACAAAAGTTTTCTTGATCAGGTGTTGCATTTAGTACTTCTGAAGTTGTATTATTAATACCTGCATAAGTAACATTTGTGATAGGCCAAACATCTGTATCATATGTTGTGCTGCAATAGGTTGAAGCTGTTGAAGTATAAGTAATATCTACTTGTCCATCAGCACCATTTCCACCAGATTTACTACCACCAGATTTGGTACCACCACCACCGGCTCCACCGATTGCAGTACCTGGGTTTCCGTTTCCAGATGCTCCAGCACCACCACTTCCAGGAGAAGTAGCTCCATCACCACCGTTACCGCTTCCGCCAGCACCGCCAGTTCCGTTTTGACCGTTTGTGTTTGTTGTTCCTCCCGTTGCAGTACCACCATTTGCTATAGTACTACTACTAACAAGTCCACCTTCTCCACCGCCAGCTGTTAAAGCAAGAATTGTAGAGTCAGTACCCGCTGTACCACTTCCGGTACCGCCATTACCACCAGCACCTACTGTGAAAGAAATAATTTGACCGGGTGTTACAGCTAGTGTAGCTGATGCGTAAGCACCACCACCACCACCAGCACCTCTAGTACCATTGAGATTATCTCCACCACCGGCTCCACCGGCTCCCCATGCCTCAACATCAATAGATGTTACATCACAAGGGACTGTCCAAGAATAGGTTCCAGATATTGTGGTTGAGTCTGTAGTTTGGCTAAAACCATAACTAGTAATTAATGATAAGATAATAAAGAAGGTATTCCTTATTAAAGACTTTCGGGTAGAACTTCTCATATTAGTAAGTGTTGTTAATTTGTTAAAAAAATAACATGAATTTCGGGATTCACAGTGGTCAAATATAGTTTTACATAGGGATATGTCAAAATAAAGCCCTGTTTTTTCGACATATGGGAAAAATACCCGTTGTACTACTGTTTTTTTCGGGTAACGTTTATGTTACCCGAATAAGATGTTAATTAACTGAGTTTTAACAACCTGTAAGTTATTGTGTTTCTCGCGCATTAAATAGTGATACCTATTTTGGGTAATATTGGACGGCTTATTCTTAAGAGGGTATTTGTTGAGTCTTTTTTGTAGAATTTTGATATTGTTATTTCTGTTTGGATTTGTTCTGTTGAAGTAGTAAACGATAAAATAAATGAATTAAGTAATTTCTTTGTAATATTGCTTATAATAATGTTTTTTAGGGTTAAGCGTCTTAAATTAGCTAGAACTCTAATACAGTAAACAATTCTTAATAGTATACTAAGTAAATTGATGGAAAGTTCGGAAGTTTCAAATGAAGTCATTGAATTAAAATTATTTAAAGGAGTTAATCATACTGTTCATCTAGCAGTAAAACGTGAAGATTTACATGGGGATGGTATTTCAGGGAATAAATTAAGGAAATTAAAGTATAATGTGGAGAGAGCTATAGCCGAAGGATATACTAAAATTTTAACTTTCGGAGGAGCATACTCAAATCATATTTTAGCAGCATCTTATATCAAAAAAAAATATGGAATTGATATAATTGGGGTTGTTAGAGGAGAAGAGTTGGCTGATAAAATTAAAGAGAACCCAACATTATGTAAAGCTCAGGAAAATGGAATGCAATTTCATTTTGTGTCGAGAGAAGCTTATAGAAATAAATCATCTTCTGAGTTTATTCAAAAATTGGAAGAGAAGTTTGGATCTTTTTATCTGTTACCAGAAGGAGGGACTAATGATTTGGCTATAAAAGGTTGTGAAGAGATATTAACTACTGAAGATGAGAAGTTTGAGTATATCTGTTGTGCAGTGGGTACTGGAGGAACGGTAGCAGGATTGATAAATGCAAGTACAGAAAATCAACAAGTAATAGGTTTTTCAGCTTTAAAAGGTGACTTTTTAAAAAATGACGTTACCGCATTGGTAGCCAAAAATAATTGGATTATTCAAACGGACTACCATTTTGGGGGGTATGCGAAAGTAACTTCTGAATTGGTGGTATTTATAAATGAGTTCAAGAAGAATACGGGGATTTTATTAGACCCTATATATAATGGGAAAATGATGTATGGTATATTTGATCTTATAAAAAAAGGCTACTTTCCGGAAAATACTAGTATTTTAGCCATCCATACGGGAGGGCTTCAAGCAATTTCTGGGATGAATATTTTATTAAAGAAAAAAGGACTGCCAACAATCAATAGTTAAAGGTAATTTAAATGATGAAAAAGATATTAATTTTAGTAAGCGCTATACTTATAGTGAGTTGTGGTTCGGCTAGGGTAGTAACCTCTAAAGAGGCTAATAAAAAATATAATGGAGTTATTGATAAAAATCAATCTTCAAACTCGTCAGAACCAACATCTACTTCAACAACAAGTACTGATGAAGCAACAGTTTTAAATCAAGTAATTCAGCCTCAGGTAAATGAAGCACCAGTAAACACAACAAATAAAGTTGCTATTTATGTGCATAAATACAAGAATATTGCACAATATGAAATGCAAAAATCAGGTATTCCAGCTAGTATTACATTAGCACAAGGAATTTTAGAATCAGGTGCTGGAAATGGTGATTTAACAAAAAGAGCGAATAATCATTTTGGAATAAAATGTCATAATTGGTCTGGGCAGAAAGTGTATCATGATGATGATAAAAAAGGAGAGTGTTTTAGAAAATATGCGCATCCTTCTGAATCTTTTAAGGATCATTCTAACTTTCTGACTTCTAGAAGTCGTTATGCGTCATTATTTAAATTAAATAAAAAAGATTATAAAGGATGGGCAAAAGGATTACGTAAAGCAGGCTATGCTACAGATCCTAAATACCCAGCTAAATTAATTAGTTTGATTGAACGTTATCATTTAAATGACTACGATACAATAATTCAGGTGGCAGAAACGAGTGCTACTGCACCAAAATTAAATAACTACACAATTAAAAAAGGAGATACCTTATATTCAGTGGCAAGAAAATTCAATTTATCTATTTCTGATTTAATGGATTTAAATAACATGAGTGATACGGCATTGAATATTGGGCAACAATTAATAATTAAATAGATGAGTGTTTATAAAAGAAGTAGTGCTTTATTTCATGAGGCAACTAAATACATCCCTGGAGGGGTAAATTCCCCTGTAAGAGCATTTAAATCAGTAGGAGGTGATCCTGTTTTTGTAAAAAAAGCTGAAGGAGCCTATCTATATGATGAGGATGAAAATAAATTAATCGACTATATAAATTCTTGGGGGCCAATGATTCTTGGTCATGCGAATAAAAAAGTTGTTGATGCAATTATTGAAAAAACTAAATTAGGAACCTCATTCGGTACGCCAACAGAAATTGAAACAGAAATTGCTAAACTGGCTGTTTCTATGGTGCCAAATATTGATAAAATAAGATTCGTAAATTCAGGTACTGAAGCTTGTATGAGTGCAGTACGATTGGCTAGAGGATTTACAGGTAAGGAAAAGATAATTAAATTTTCAGGATGTTATCACGGTCATTCTGATTCGTTTTTAATACAAGCAGGGAGTGGAGCAGTGACTTTTGGTTCACCAAATAGTCCTGGAGTAACTGAAGGAACAGCAAAAGATACTTTATTAGCTAGGTATAATGACATTGAAAATGTTAAAGAAGTAGTTGCTGCTAATCAAGGTGAAATAGCCTGTATTATTATTGAGCCAGTAGCAGGTAATATGGGTTGTATTCCGCCTAAGGATAATTTTTTGCAAAAATTAAGAGTTTTATGTGATCAACAAAACATATTATTGGTTTTTGATGAAGTAATGACTGGATTCCGCTTGGCTAAAGGTGGAGCGCAAGAATTATTTGATGTAAAGGCTGATATTGTTTGCTTTGGAAAAGTAATAGGTGGTGGTTTACCGGTTGGTGCATTTGCATCTCGTAATGAAATCATGAATCATTTAGCACCTCTTGGACCTGTATATCAGGCAGGAACATTGTCAGGAAATCCGTTAGCTATGGCTGCTGGTTTAGCTATGTTGCAACAATTAAATGAAGATTCAGAAATCTACACTCGTCTAAAAGATAAGACAGATTATTTACATAAAGGAATAAAAGCGGTTTTAGACAAAAAAGGTATTGCTCATCAAATAAATCAAGTAGGATCCATGATTTCTCTTCATTTTACTGAAAACGAAGTTGCTGATTTTGCTTCTGCTGGTGCAGGAGATAACCCACAGTTTAAAAAGTTCTTCCACGGAATGTTAGCAAATGGGGTGTATTTAGCACCTAGTGCATATGAAACATGGTTTTTGTGTGATGCCCTTAGTTATGACGATTTGGATGCTACCATTGCAGCATGTGACGCCGTTTTGTAGCAATCATAAAATAAAATGCACAAAAAAATCCGATTGAATATTCAATCGGATTTTTTTTATATAGTTGTGTTATCCTAATTAAGCTTTTTCTTAAGATTAATTTTTTGGTATTTAGCAAATTGCTTTTCAGATAAGATAGATTGCATTTTTGCATTGAAGTCTGCGATATACTCAGCTGCCTTTGGAGATGTTTTCCCTCCTTTTTCCATTGCTATATAATCAGCAGCAGCAGTACGTAACGCATTAATTTTACGGTTACGTAACATGTGAGCATTGTAAATAGCTCTTTGGTTAGTTCCGTCTAAATTGTATGTTTTAGATAATTCGTTTGCAAACGTTTTAGCATTAGCACTTAAGTTATGTTTGTTGGTTTCTTGAGCAAAAGTAGCATCAGTACCTAATAATGTAATTGCAAAAAAAGCAATAACTGCGATAATCTTTTTCATAATATGATTTTAATTTATTTAAGGATTAATAATTTTAAAGGCCCTAAAATAAGTAAAAAAACTAATATTATTAGGATTATGAATAAGAAGTATTCAAATAGAACTCACTATTGTCTCATGTGCTGTTTTCTTTTTTTGTTATTAGAGTGTTTCTGTAAACGTTCCCATTTTTGAAATTGCTCCTCAGATAAAATTGACTTTACGTTGTTTTTCAAGACTATTTTTTTATCCAGTTGGGTATTCATTCGATTGAATTTTTCTTCTGATGATAGTTCGGTTTTTTTGCCTTCCGCTTTTTTCATAGCTTTTTTTCGGGCTTCCATTTGTTTCTTTCTATCTTTTACTACATCTAAATTTAAGGCATACATTTTATCTTGCTGCCCTTTGTTCAAATCTAATGCTAAGGTCATTTTTTTAGTTTTTAGTGTAGCAAGTTGCTCAGCAGTCAAGTCTTTCATAAACTCTTTTTTATGATGTTGCTTTTTTGCTTCACGATGCATAGGCTCTTGAGCAAATACACTAACGCTTAATATTAATAAAGCGACTACGAATAATTTTTTCATGATTTTGATGTTTTAAGTTATCTGTAGCTATGACTGTAAAAAAAAGAAAGGGTTTAATTGGTGCAATTTGTTAAACAAAAATCAATAATTAATAGGTGAGTATTTCTAAGGTAGTTTTATAAATGTCTTTGTTTGTGGCTTTGGCTTTAAGCCAAGCATAGAAGCTCATTACAAAAATATCTTCTTGTTTATTGTTTTTGAAATTAAAAGAGGTTTCTGTTTTGTTTAGAAATATTGGAGTAGTTTTGTTGTTATGTTTTAAATAAAGTTCTTCTATTAAAGAAATGAATGTTATTACTCTGTTTTGTTCAACGCTTTTAAGGTAGGCTCCATGTTTTCGTTTAAAACTTAAAATTCTGGATTCGACTAAACTTAAATGATCCAGTTCAATATGGATAAGAAGTTCAATAAGATTCTTTTTAATAAGCCATTCATTACCAGATTTTTGCTGGTACCAATTATCTGAATGGTAAAAGGTGTTAATGGTTTTTAAGGCTTGCTGATAATTTTTGTCATGAAAATGATACATGCACAAACACAAAATAATATCTAATTGTGATTCTAAATCTTGATGCTTTTTAACTAGATGTTTTTGAGCGATATTAATTGCTTTTTTGTTTTCATTACTGTAGTTAAAACATAAGGCTAAAAGGTTCTGATGTTTAAGAAGGAAAGTCTTGAAATACTTTCTGTTTTTCCCTGTCATTTCATTCATCATTTTTTGCAAATACTCAAAAGCCAATTCAAACTTCTTGTTTCTAAAATACATGTTGGCAATTAAATACAATACCTGTATATGATAATACAATTGTTTTTGCTTGTGTTGATGGTTTTCTATTTTCTCATAGGTGTTTATAAGGAAAGATTCTATGCTGTAATAGTCTTTACTGGCAAAAGCAGATATACTCGCAATACTTATTAATTGATATAAAGATTTAAAGGTAATAGATTGATTAATGTCTATTTGATATTCATTTAAAGCGGAGGTGATGACAGCATTAAAATCAATTGTCTTTTTCTGAAAAACAGAGATATTTATTTGTTCTCTTATCGTTGCATACACAATATTAAGTCGTTCTTCAGCTAAATAAGACTGTTGATTATTATTAAACTTAGTAATAATACTGTTTAGCGCTACTTTAGGAGAAGTATGCGCGTATTGAATTTGTGTGTGGTAAATTTCATTTAGAATAGGAAATAATAAATGATCTTGTGCCAAATATTCAGCTTTACTTAATATATGAAAGCCTATTTCATATTGCTTTCGTTGGAAAAAATTCCTAGCTGAAACAATATTTTTTATGAGAAGCATTTCTACATCATTCTCTTGTGCTAAATTGTTGGTAGCTACAAAATCCAATAAAGAATCATATAATCTTTTACGTAAGGCATGATAGGCGTTTTTATTATTCTGGTTATATATAGCAATGCAAATCGAGTCACTATCGGTTTCTCCACTAACCAATAAACGGAGTAATAATACGTTTTTGGTATCGGTTCTTCTATTCTTCTTTTTCAGGAATACTTCAAAACTTGTTTGTTCCTCGGTTGATAAACTAGATATAAGTTGATTTAAATTAACCATTTTAATCGTAAGTTATTTTTAGTAAAAATACCTAAAAATATATGAATTTTAATATTTATTTTATTTTTAATCATAAGTAATAATATTTATTAGTATTGTGAAAATTTGTAAGCTGTTGCATCTTTGACCTGTGATTGAATGTAATCAATACTAAAAAACACTAACTAAAAAACAACACTATGGATTATCAAACAACAGTATCAGGAAAAGAAAATACAACAGGAAAAACTAAACCCCATAAAAAAGAAGTGTTTAACGCTAAGCCAACTTCAGCTTTTATAGGTGCATCATGGATGGCAATACTAATTGGGATGGTTTCCTATTGTATAGGTTTGTGGAATGCAGAAATGCTATTAAATGAAAAAGGATATTATTTCACCATCTTATTATTTGGATTATTCTCAGTAATATCGGTTCAAAAAGCCGTTCGAGATAAGTTAGAAGGAATACCAGTAACCGAAATGTATTATGGTATTAGTTGGTTTGTTACCATAGCTTCTATCGTATTACTGGTAATAGGTTTATGGAATGCAGATTTATTGATGAGTGAAAAAGGATTTTATGGGATGTCATTCTTGCTAAGTTTATTTGCTGCCACTGCAGTTCAAAAAAACACCAGAGATATCCAGTTCTTAAGTAAAGAAGAAGAGCAGGAAGAAGAATAGCCTAATGTGAGTCATTAAAAACAATAAAAGTTGTTTGATGATTGGTTGTATAACCCTAAACCTCATAATATTTATTGTGAGGTTTTAAACAGAATGGTTATTTTAGATTTTAGGTTGAATCAAATATTTAAAAGTAATAGAAAAGAGTAATTATTATGAATTCAAAACTGATAAAAGAATTACCAGAGTTAGTCAGGAATGATATTATTTCTGATGAAGTATCTAAGAATATTCAAAAATATTACGAAGGAAAGGCTGTTGCATCACCAAATAAATTATTTATTATTTTTGGAGTGCTAGGAGCCGCTTTAATAGGGATAGGAATATTGTTAATTCTTGCTCATAATTGGGATGATTTCTCAAGAAGTATAAAAACAATAATAGCTTTTGTACCATTAGTAATAGGTCAATTATGTGTAGGATATGCACTATTAAAGAAAAAAGGAAAAGCATGGAAAGAAGCTTCAGGTACTTTTTTGTTTTTCGGTATAGGGATTAGTATGGCTCTAGTGAGTCAGATTTATAATATCCCAGGGGATTTCGGAACATATTTATTAACATGGGTTGTACTTAGTTTACCGCTAATTTATGTGCTAAAGTCAAATTCCTTGGCATTATTACATGTGGTTTTTTTAACATACTATAGTTGTGAATACGGTTATGGTTTAGGAAGTTACAACCCATCACCATGGTTATATTTCCCTTTACTACTTGCTGTTCTGCCATTTTATTTCAATTTGTTAAAGCAAGATGCTACTAAAAATATGGTAGCTATATTACATTGGATACTACCTTTAAGTAGTGTTATAGTAATGGGGGCTTTTATAAAAACAGAATGGGAATTTTTACCCCTTATATATATTATCCTTTTCGGGTTGATATATAATATTGGTTGCTCTGCTATATTAAAACAAGAACGATTAAGAAGAAATGGCTATTTGGTATTGGGTTCCTTAGGAACGGTTATTCTATTACTTATAATGAGTTTTAAAGATTTATGGAAGGAATTGTCTTTTGAGTTTTTAATGGATACTCAAGAGTTTTATGTAGTAGCGGCTTTATTTGTAATGGCTATTTCAGTTATGTTGTTTTCAGATAATAGAAGTAAAGAAGAACAGTCAAATTTGTTTAAGTATGTGTTTATAGCATTTTCGATACTGTACTTTGTAGGAATAACATCTCCAGGTGTAGCAACGATTGGGGTTAATATATTGGTGTTTGCGTTAGGGATTATTGCAATAAAAAAAGGAACCGATAATCAGCATTTTGGAGTCTTAAATTATGGGTTGTTGATTATAACAACACTTATTATTTGTAGGTTTTTTGATACCGATTTAAGCTTTGTAATAAGAGGATTGTTATTTGTTATAATTGGTGTAGGGTTCTTTTTAGCGAATTACATTATGTTAAAGCAGAAGAACAGGAAAGAAATAATGAAGTAATTATAAGTAATATGAAAAATATAAAAACGATATACATATTCGGGATTTTTATAGCATTGGCATTAGTGCAATTATTCGTTCCAGCCCAAATGATTTGGGGAAGAGAAAAAGTAATAAACGAAGGGGTTTCCTATAAGTTTAAAGCTAGACCAGTAGATCCGAGTGATCCTTTTAGAGGGAAATACATCACCTTAAATTATGAGTTAAATTCAGCGGAAACAGAAGATACCTTATGGACTAGAAATGAGGATGTTTATGTGGAACTTAATAAAGATAGTTTAGGCTTTGCAACCGTAAGCAAAGTAAGTCGTTCAAAATTTGAAGTGTCCGATGATTTTGTGAAAGCCAAGGTGCGTTGGTACAATTCAAATGAGCATAAAGTGAATTTTAATTTAGAGTTTGACAGGTATTATATGGAGGAAAGTAAAGCATATGATGCAGAACTTGTTTATACAGAATCTTTAAGAGATAGTCTTCCGGAAAATGATACTTATGCCATTGTGTTTATCAAAGATGGTGAAGCTGTACTTGCTGATGTTATGATTAATGAAATGTCCATTAAAGATTACGTAGAAAAAGAATAACAAAAAAGGAGCTACAATTTGTAGCTCCTTTTTTGTGTTATATTATTTGGAAAATAGAAGTTAAATCAACCTTAGGTTGTTATACTACTTCCACAAACAATCCAGCTTCAGTTTTGTTTACTTTTGCTAAGTTGTTTTTAGTTAGTCCTTTAATAGATTTATCCCATTTCTTATTACTTAATCCTGATTGTGATTTTAAATCGTTTAAGTCAATCTTTTCAGCTTTCTGTAATAAGTTTAACACAAACTTTTCATCTTCGTTTAAATCAACAGAAGGAGCTTTCTTCTCAAGTTTCATTTGTGGGAAGAACAGTACTTCTTGTATTGAAGGATTATCTGTTAAAAACATAATTAAACGATCCATTCCAATTCCTAATCCAGATGTTGGAGGCATACCGTATTCTAATGCACGTAAGAAATCATGATCAATAAACTCAGTAGCTTCATCATCACCTTTTTCGGCTAATTTTAATTGCGCTTCAAAACGTTCACGTTGGTCAATAGGGTCGTTTAATTCAGAATATGCATTTGCGATTTCTTTACCACAAACCATTAATTCAAAACGTTCCGTTAATTCAGGATTATCCCTATGTTCTTTACATAACGGACTCATTTCCTTTGGATAATCCGTAATGAATGTTGGTTGAATGTAGTTTCCTTCACATTTTTCACCAAACATTTCATCAATTAATTTCCCTTTACCCATAGTTTCATCAACAGCAATCCCCATGTCTTTGGCGGCGGCTCTTAATTCATCTTCGGATTTTCCGTAAATATCATATCCAGTAAATTCTTTAATAGAATCTGCCATCGTAATACGTTTGTACGGTGCTTTAAAGTCAATTTCTTGCCCGTCAAAGGTTGCTTTTGAGCTTCCGTTTACGGCTATAGCGCAATGTTCTAACAACTTTTCCGTAAAGTCCATCATCCAGTTGTAGTCTTTATAGGCTACATAAATTTCCATTGCTGTAAATTCAGGATTGTGCGTTCTGTCCATTCCTTCATTACGGAAGTTTTTAGAAAACTCATACACGCCGTCAAAACCACCAACGATCAATCTTTTTAAATACAATTCATTTGCAATACGCATATATAAAGGCATATCTAATGAGTTGTGATGTGTTATGAATGGTCGTGCTGCAGCTCCACCAGGAATAGGTTGTAAAATTGGAGTTTCAACTTCCATATATCCTGAGTCGTTAAAAAAGTTACGCATTGCTGTAAACAACTTGTTTCTTTTTACGAATACTTCTTTTACATGTGGGTTTACTACCAAATCAGCGTAACGTTGACGGTAACGCATTTCAGGGTCGTTAAACTCATCAAAAGTTTTTCCGTCTTTATCCGTTTTAGGTAATGGCAGTGGCTTTAATGCTTTACTTAATAAAGTAAAGTTATTTACTAAAACTGTTTTTTCTCCAACTTGTGTAGTGAAAAGAGTTCCTTCAATACCAATAAAATCACCAATATCTAATAACTTCTTGTAAACATCATTGTATAAAGTTTTGTCTTCACCAGTACAAATTTCATCACGGTTAAAATACACTTGTATTCTTCCCTCGCTATCTTGTAGTTCAGCAAAAGAAGCTTTTCCTTGAATTCTACGAGACATTAATCTTCCTGCAATTACCACCTGTTTATCCTCAGCAAAGTTTTCTTTAATCTGTTTAGAGCTATTGTCTACAGGATAAAGGTTTGCTGGATAAGGGTTGATACCCAATTCTCGTAACTTGGTAAGCTTTTCACGTCTTACAACTTCTTGTTCTGATAATTGCATTTGTACTTGTTTTAAATAAAATAAGTTGCAAAATTACATAAAAATCTGTTGAGCGTAAGTGTTTCTTGGTTGAAAATGGAGCTAAAAGTAGAAATATCACAAAAAGTGATGTAATTGAAAGTAATGAAAATTTAAAGAGTGAATTATTAATGTAGCTTTTTATTGTGGTTTAAAGTTTAGGTGTTACAATTGCTAGTAAGATATATCGTTTAAAAAGGAATGTTTCGTATAACTGTAAATGCTACAAAAAAGAGTAAAATAAATCCTAAGTTTTTAGTTGAAATGTCAATGTCAGGAAAATTAATATTGAATGGTTTTAAAGCAAAACTAAAAAAAATGTATGCGAGTAATGGGGCAAAGAAATAAATAAAAATATTCAGTTTTGCAGCTTCAATAAAATGACCATTTAGTAATTGATGAAAGGCACGTTGACCACCACAGCCAGGGCAGTCAATATTTGCAATACGTTTGCTCATACAAATAGCAAATGGAGTTTTGTTTTTTGATGGATCATTGCTGTAGAAATATGCAATAACACCAGAAAAGGCAATAATAGCTAATATGGAAAGTACTTTTTTCATAAAAAAAAGAAAGCCGATTCTTGTGAGAACCGGCTTTAATATTTTAATTAATCATTTCAAGTTGTTCTCTAATTTGTTCAATTTGTTCCATAGTACTTTCCCAATTTAGGCTTGTGTATATGATGTTGGCAACAAATAATCCAATAGCAATAAAGGCTAATATTTTAGCATTTTTAGCAGAAGATTCAGCTCCTGAATTGTCACCAGATTCAAATTTCTTTTTTACTTGATTAGACATTACAATGGCAACAATACCTAGTATAAAGCCAATGCAACATGGGGAGCACATTCCTAATACAGTACCAGTTATTGCTAATGCCATATTGTTCTTAGGCATTTCTCTATTGTCTAAGTTTTCAAATGATGATGTATTTTCCATATAGTAATATTGTGTTAGTTTAAATATTTCTGCTAATGTAGTATATTTTTTTAGATATAAAATAAGTGGTTATATGTAACAAAACGAGTGCTGGTGCTACTTATAAGATGAATCAATCAAAAAAAAATCAATCATTATGAGTATTTGGAGAGTTCTTCTTTCAATTTTATTTCCACCGTTGGCAGTTTTAGATAAAGGCTGCGGATCCATTATAATCGTGTTTATATTAACTTGCTGTGCCTGGGTGCCAGGAGTTATTGCAGCATTGGTAATTTTAAATAATCCAAAATAAGTTAATCACCTTCATACTAGCACGCTAGACATGAATCAATCAAAGTTATTTTTAATTCGAGGAAACATTGAGGCTAAACCTACCGGTGGGAATAATTCCTTACTTTTGTAGTCTTTAAACCCTGCAAATGAGCTTAACGAAGTCCACCAAATATGCAACAATTATCATATCTGTATTAACAGCTTCATTGATAAATGAATATGTTGTAAAACTGATTAATTCCTATTATAAAGAAACTACGTATACTTCAGTGTTAATCGGCATGGCAGTAACCATACTTGTTTTTGTGCCTATGTTTGGTTTTGTGGGTAAATGGATTGGTAAAGCATCTAAGTCCTATTTAAAAGCGAGTAAAAAAGTAGCTAAAAAAAATAGTAACGGACTGTTTTTTGGATTCGTAATTGCATTTGCAATATTATTTGTTCTATTCGCAAAAATCAGACATGGTATTGATGTAATTGAAAATTTAATTACATTATTAAAATAGTACCTTTGAACTCTAAAGCATAATATTCCTTTATGGATAATTCAAGAATAAATAAAAAGGTACAAGTTCAAGATTTAGGGACTAAAGATTATAAAGAATCTTGGGAGTACCAGGAAGGTCTTTTTAAAGCTATTGTAGATACTAAAATTAAGAATAGAAGAGAAGCCGCTAATCTAGAAACGGAAAATCATTTTTTATTTGTAGAACATCCGCATGTATACACTTTAGGGAAAAGCGGTAGTTTTGATAATTTACTACTTAATGAAGAACAGTTGGCTGCTAAAGGGGCTACATTTTATAAAATAAATAGAGGAGGTGATATAACCTATCATGGACCTGGACAGATAGTTGGTTATCCGATATTAGATTTAGAAAACTTCTTTACAGATATCCATAAGTACTTGCGGTTATTAGAAGAGGCAATTATTCTTACCCTAGCTGAATACGGATTAGAATCTGGGCGTAGTAAAGGAGAAACTGGCGTTTGGTTGGGGGAAGGAACACCGTTTGCTCGTAAAATTTGTGCTTTGGGCGTACGCGCTTCCAGGTGGGTAACCATGCACGGGTTTGCTTTAAATGTAAATGCCGACTTAGGGTATTTTGATAATATTATACCATGTGGAATACGAGGGAAAGCAGTAACATCAATGCATGTTGAACTTGGTAAGGAGATTCCTTTAGATGAAGTAAAAACCAAAATTCTAAAATACTTTAGTCAGCTTTTTGAGGCTGAGTTAGAATTGTAGTACACGGTTGTCCTTTAATTGAATAGTCATTTCTACGGCAGGAGAAATCGCATAATCAAACAATGCTAATCGGTGTTTCGAAGCCGCTTAATACATTTTATAAACCAACACTGAGTTAGCTTCTCCTTTTACCGCAAATTCCAATTTAGCATCTTTGTCCATATTTGCAAGCGCAATAGACGATTGTCCGTATACCGGAAACTTATCTAATAGTATAGCATTACTATCATATAAATACACCTTTTGAGTGTCCAAATCAGTAGTGCTTACGTAGTATTTTTTATTTATATAGATTACTTCTGGAGCGGTATAATTCCCAAAGTCTAATTCTATTACCTTATCTTTGATAGAAAGATTATTGTCCTCTAGTTTAACCTTAAGAGCGCTTTTGTGATTAAATGAGTTGTGGTTGTTTCCTTGTAAAATATCTATCTTACTAACTTTTCCTGAAGCTATGTTAACACTATGTATGACGTTTTTCAAGTCTTTAAAAACTAAAGAGTTTTTGTAATTACTGATTTCGTTGCCGTCAAAAGAGAATTTGGTGCTCACCTTTGTTCTGGACTTTCCTTGTCTATCTAATATATGTAGTTTACCATTTGTTTCAGAAACGACAATATAATCTTTCGTGCCAATTCTAACATGTTTAGGTGTTTGTTGTACATCGCTTTTAGTTTTGGTGAACTTGAATCCTTTTACCAATTTAAATGAATTATCATACATGGTTAGTTTGTTTCCTTGGGTAATAATAAACCTGTAATTTCTATTATTGTCATAATCAAAAACGGAAAGCGCTAATACATTCCCATCAGTATGTTTTTTATGAAACTGATCTACAATTTTTCCGTTTCTATCTAAAACTAAAAACTCATTATTGGTAGTAAAAGCGAGTTGTAACTTTCTGTTTTTAAACAAGTCTATTTGTTTGATTTCTCCTTGAATTTTTCCGTCCAATTGTTTTTTCCAAAGGATAGTTCCTTTGTTAGAAATTAAATACAATGCATTGTTTTCATCTTGAACGACCAATTCCTTTTCCTTGGTTCTATGATTGATTACCCATTGTGGTGTTGATGAAACATTTGCAGGTAAAGTAATACTTGCTGTTTGAGAAATAGCTGCTTTTGCTTTCTGCTTAACTGTTTTTTTAACAACAGAGTTAAATTGAATATAGTTGTCCTCGTATGTAATTTGATGTATCACTAAAGGGAAATCGGTTAGTTGTACCTTTCTAATACTTTCATCATCTAAAGCAGTGGCTAGCTTGTTTCTTAAAAAGCTTGTTCTGTTGCTACTTACAATATGTGACTCGCGTAGTAGTACATCAGTGTTTTCTGCAAAATAGTGTTGGTTGTATAGCGTTGTTTTATTATGATAGTGTGAAATACAATTTTGTAAGCTTTCTATTGAGTTTGAAAAGATTAAAAACTCATCTAAGTAACATGCATATTCAGGTTGTGGCTTACAAAGTGTAGCTGGGGTTTTAAAATAAGAATTTTTATAAATAGTGCTATTTCTGTAGGATTCGTGTTCAATAAGATTTTCAGAAACCTCAGAGTTTAACAATTTGAAGGCACAAAGGTTGTTGTTTCCGTTATTAAAACTAACTGCTTCGGTGCAATTGTCGATAAGTTCGTTAAAATTTTCAAATGGAGAATTAAAATTAGTAAGTTCTTCGAAGTTGTAAGAAGTGTATGTTGTAAAATTTAATGGAATGATTTTACTAATGCTACTTTCTTCCGTTTTTGCTTTTAGTAAATTGGCAGCAAAATTGTTTGGAACTGTTGTGTTTGTAGCAATTCCGTTTACCAGAAGGCCATTTTCGTTATTTAGCTCTATTGAGGCCCAATCTTTTTTTCCTAAAAAGTGCATTGGAAAAATAGTGTTTAAAAAAGAAGGTTTTTTTTCACTATTTATAAAAGCGGTTATTTTGGAATCGCTCCTTGTTTCATGAAGTTTAGAAAAGCTTTTGTTGCTGTATCGGATATTGTCTTTTTGATTTCTAATTAAGTTTTCCAGAAGGATTTCTGAAGAGCTTACTATCAAAGTACTGTCAATAATAATAGTATATGCTTTTTTATTCTTCAGTTGCTTATAAGAAACATTGTTGTAGTTCTTAGTTTCAGTTGAAACGTCAATGTTGTTTTTAGTGTTTTTGGTATTGATGCTGAATAAATATTCTAAACTTTTTCCAACTGTTGCATAGCTGATCAATATTGTATTGTCTGATTGTATGTCAGTACAAAAACTGAAGTCTTTTTTTAAATTCTCATAGGTATTTGTTTTGCTAAATGTTTTAATAAGAACATTTGACTTTAACTCGTCTTGTAAGTTTTGAATGCTCGGAGCGCTAATAACTACAGAAGGGTTATTTGGGATAAAGTCCGTTAAGGTGTTTACTCTGGATTTCTTTTCGTTACATGAAAACAAGCCGATAAGTGTGATAAATAAAATAAAAGAATGCTTCATGAAACGAATTTTAATAAGTGGTTGAGTGTGTAATTACATGCAAAAATATCAAAAAGAAATTAATCGATTTTGATTATGGGTTAGAACATTAAATATCTATAGTTAATTTTCAGGTAATAAGCGAAATGTTTTTCTGTGGTATTTGGTTGGTCCATATTTCCTAATAGCTGCACGATGTTCTTTTGTAGGATAACCTTTGTTTTGTTTCCAGTTATACATTGGAAACTCCTCATGAATCTTGGTCATATATTCGTCTCTATACGTTTTTGCCAAAACAGAAGCGGCAGCAATACTTAAATACTTCCCGTCACCTTTAATAATTGTTTCGTAGGGAACTTCATTATAGGATTTAAACCTATTCCCGTCAACAATAATAAACTCTGGTTGAGGTTGTAGTTGTGTGATGGATCGTTGCATAGCAGTAATAGAAGCATTTAGTATGTTAATACTGTCAATTTCGTCTTCGAAAACATGGCATACGCCAAATGATAAAGCCTTAAGTTCAATGATTGGTTTTAATAAATCACGCTTTTTCTCACTAAGTTGCTTGGAGTCGTTTAGTACTTTGTTCCTAAAGCTGTCAGGTAATATAACAGCAGCTGCAGTTACAGGTCCTGCCAGACAGCCCCGTCCAGCTTCATCGGTGCCGCATTCTAATAGCTTGTTTTGAAAATGGTGTAATAACATGGAAGCAAAAATACTGTTTTTTGACTTAGGTGAATCACTTACGGATAAATGGATAGCTGATTATTTGTAATTAACATCACTTTAAGTCTAAAAACAATGTAGGTTTTTTAATTTCTATTACATTTGCATTAATCCTTAAGTTCGATGATAGTATTTCAGAAGAGAGTGAACAATATAATTTTTGTTTGAGGTATTCTGATAATTATCAGGACTTGGTGAATACAACCCAAGGTGAACTTTAATTGAATTTTGATATATAGAATGAAGCAAATACAAAGTATCTTTATAGTATTATTCCTATGTGTACTAACAGCAAATGCTCAAGTAAAGGACTTAAAGTCATTTCAAAAAAAGGATGGGTTGCTTTCAAAAAAAGGGTTGGATAGAAGTGTTAATTCTAATTCAAAAAGAAAAAAAGGAACTAAAGCAGCTAAGATTGATACTAAAGCTTCTGATTATAAAATCATTACTATAGATAAGGATACAACTTATATAGATACAACATTAAGTATCAAAAAGGAGTATCAGTACAATTATTTAAGAAAAGATTATTTTGAGTTATTGCCATTTTCAAATACGGGACAAGTATTTAATCGCTTGGGGTATGATTTCGCTGAAAGTAAAAGTTTGTTTTCTCAATTTGGAGCAAGGGCAAAACATATTGATTATGCTGAGGTTGAAGATGTCAAGTATTATAATGTAGCCACGCCTTTAACCGAGTTGTTTTTTAAAACAACAATGGAACAAGGGCAATTAGCAGATGGTTTTTTTACGGTAAACACTACGCCTCAGTTTAATATAGCAATAGGGTATAAAGGATTGCGTTCTCTTGGGAAGTATAGGCATATTAAAACCAATGGGGGTAAATTTAGGTCATCATTAAGTTATAATACAAAGAATAAAAGGTATGTAGCTAAAGCGCATGTGGCTATGCAGGCGATAGAGAACCAGGAGAATGGAGGTATACTAGATGATTTGATAGATGACTTTGAAGATAAGAACAAAGAATACAAGGATAGATCTAGGTTTGAAGTGAATTTTGAAGATGCTGATAATAAACTGTCGGCAAAAAGGTTTTACTTAAACCATTATTATAACATTTTTAAACAACAAGATTCAACCACTAATTATGCGTTAAATGCTGGGCATGTTTCTAATTTTGAAGATAAAAAATATCAATTCAATCAAAGAGCTGAAAATGTGTTTTTTGGTGAAGCTTTTGTGTCGTCAATAAGTGATGAGGTGCGACTAGAGAAATTCTATAACAAAGGGTATGTTTCGTATGAAAAGGATAAAATTGGGGCTATAGAGATAAACGCTGGATATACGGATTATAATTATGGGTACCATAGTTTAGTTTTTTTAACAACCGAAAACATTCCGAATAGAATAAAAGGTGGTTTTGCTTCTTACGGAGTAGATTATAAAAATAAGATTGGGAAGTTAAAATTAAGATCAGAATTCACTTCAAATCTTTCTAAAGAGAATAAGGGGAGTCTTTTTAATGTGGATTTACAATACTCCATAAAACCTACTATTACTGCCAAGGCTGAAATAACTATAAAAGAATCGCTACCTAATTTTAACTATCGATTATATCAAAGCGATTATAAAAATTACAATTGGTATAACCCTGATTTAAAATCGATAAAAACTAATGTGTTAACGGCTACGATTGATGCTAAAAAATATGGTGCGTTAAAGGGATCGTATACATTAATTAATAATCACACCTATTTCGGTGTAGATCCAGTATCAAGTGGTGTGAAACCTCTGCAGTTTGAAAATGATATAAAGTATTTAAAGCTTACATTTAATAAAGAGATAAAATACAGGAAGTTTGCGTTGGATAATACAATACAGTATCAAAAGGTAACTCAGTCGGAAGAGGTGCTGAATGTTCCTGATCTGAATGTAAGAAGTACATTGTATTTTACGGATGCGTGGTTTGAGAAAAACTTATTTATTCAAATTGGATTAATAGGAAGTTATTTCTCAGAATATAAAATGAATGCCTATGATCCTTTATTGTCGGAATTCTATGTGCAAACACAAAACGAATATGGCGCATATCCTCGTTTAGACCTTTTTGTAAACGCAAAAGTAAGGAATGCGCGTATTTATTTAAAAGCTGAACATTTCAATTCCGCATGGACAGGAAATAATTTTTATAGTGCACCAAACTATCCTTATAAGGATTTCATGGTGCGTTTTGGATTGGTTTGGAATTTCTTTTTGTAAAAATCATATAATTACGAACGTTGTGAAGCTACCTTGATGTTAGGTTGTTGTGTTATTATTTGATTTTCTTATGCCAATAATTATCACCTGACTAATACTTACTGGTTCTGGGCGTTCCCTTCCGTAATTACTTCAGGTCGCGCTGTCCGTTTTTACTCCTCGCACATCGTTTCACTCTGGCTGTGGGGTAAACACTCGCATCACTAACGCGTATATCATTGGTAATTTAGTGAAAAACGTTAATAATGGTTGAGCTATGTGATTGAAATAGCACTTTCTCCGATATACCTTATTATATAGCATGTGTTTTTAGTTACCTAATAAAGGAGTTGAATTTGATTAAGCATAGTTTTAAAAACACTATTAATTACCTTATTCAAGGTTCTTATCGTTTCTAAAACTGTGTAACGGGTGGTGTGTGTGT
>Ga0209395_1002767_pt1 | contig 22430 bp, 19 predicted proteins | sample GOMGulsemesocosm_3_FD_184635 | JGI IMG/M metagenome (GOLD analysis project Ga0209395, IMG submission 184635) | Methane-oxidizing microbial communities from mesocosms in the Gulf of Mexico - GOM9D Gulf of Mexico (SPAdes) (version 2) | ecosystem: Environmental > Aquatic > Marine > Cold seeps... | reverse complement strand
CTCACCTCTTACCTTTCCGAACAGAGAAGTTAAGCCCATTAGCGCCGATGGTACTGCAGTTATGTGGGAGAGTAGGTCGCCGCCTTCTTTAATCCTCAATGTCTAACGATGTTGAGGATTTTTTTTGATCTAAACTCAAATGGTTTTAATAATGTATTATTCCTCTCGATGTTTATTCTAGATGATTACTTTTATTTGGGTCATTAATAATGTTATTAGCTTTTGATTCTTTGATAGTAGCTCTTTAGTTTGTTGATATTGTATAGCGTCCTCCGCTTGAGAGTTAGGTTTTATTTATTCTTAGGTATTTCTCTAAGTTTTACCAAATAGGAATCAGTATTTATGGAGTTTATTTTGTGACCACTGGAATAAGGTTGCTCAAATGGTTTTGTGGAGATATTTGAGTTTAGTAACATAGGGATCATTAATATCCATACTTACTATTACCTTTGTCATATTTATCTAATGATACCTTTTAAATAACGGGGAATTCAGACGTTATTAATATTTCTTTAATAAGGGAATAGGTAGCGAAATCTATATTCAATACCTGTTTTTATCTTATACCAAGGATAAATGTAATCATTTTGGGTTAGCCCAAATTAATGAAGTCTAAGGGGTATATTAAATAGTTATCATGAGATGATAGTAAGAAAAAAAACATCCAATTGTTTGTATATAATTCAGGTTTAGTCTCTTACTTTAGAAGAACACTTAAACGCTCTATAATACAATCAGGAACAGCTGTTACATTATTTATGGAGACATATATTTCAACATAATCGTTAGGATTTAATGTTAATATACCTGCTAATGTAAAATTACCTAGATCATTTTTTGAAAACCTCCTTTCAGCGGAAATAGTAGAAACTATTGCTCCATTTTTATATACATAGAATTCATATTCTCGTGCATTATTTATAGTATGATTTAAAGTACCTGTGCAAATAATTTCAAATTCTCTAATTTTATGTCCAATATAGGTTAACCGGTTGGTTGTTGTTGTTGTCCTAAATAAATTATTACCTATAGTTGTTCCTAATATTTTTACTGGGGTATTGTTAGTGACTAATGGTGTTACAGTTGCATTATTAACCATGTAATAATATCCTGCGGCTACAACATCTGATTCGACTGCTATTGATGTACAAGAAATAGTCCAATTATTATCAAAATTGAACGGACTTGTAGCAGTTGTGTATTTATTTATGTAAGTACCAGATCCTTCAAATGCAACACCAGTCATTATACCTCTGTTCAAAGTAGGGTTTGAACTAACATCTACTGCTGTATCACCAGTATCTACATCAGAGAAACCACCTTCTTTTTCTATAATTTCAAATGCTCCTATAAATGTTTCATAAGTTCCGGTATTGCTGTCCAACCATTCTTGATTAGTTAATATTAAATCTTTATTGCCATCAAAAGTAATTCCTGTAGTATTCCCTTTGTATTCACAATTTGAAAAAGATACTAGTTCATAACCTTTAATGGTACCGCTACTTGCAGAATTAATAATATTTACAGTAATAATAAGGAGTTCTTGAGTTCTAGTAGAATCATCGAGATTAAAAACCATACCACCTGTAGCGGTTAAAGTGATGTTTTTTAATTCACCTCCTTTATCTCCAATAAATATTATACCTGTAGCTTTAGTGATAATATCCTCTCCAATATCATGACCAATAATAGTAGCGTTATTAAGGTCTATTGAATTAGTAACTGTAATATTACCGTTAATTTCATACAGTACATTCTCATCTAAAGTGATAGTACCACTAACTGCTGTTGGGAAATCTGCTTCGCTTTTAACCAACACATAATTATCGCGATAATATCCTCTCCAATATCATGACCAATAATAGTAGCGTTATTAAGGTCTATTGAATTAGTAACTGTAATATTACCGTTAATTTCATACAGTACATTCTCATCTAAAGTGATAGTACCACTAACTGCTGTTGGGAAATCTGCTTCGCTTTTAACCAACACATAATTATCGCGATAATTAGTATCAGCACGTATTTTTTTCCATGTAGTGCTATCAATATCATAGTAATAAAAGGAATCTAAATCAATATCGTAAACTAATAAACCTTCGGCAGGTGTACTGATAGCATTTCTTTGTATGGTTGTCATTCGAGGTGCTAAAAGACCTTGTGTAGTAGATGTTACATCTAATATAGAAGATGAATCGGGGGAAGTTGTACCTATACCAATTTGAGCATAAGTTGGTAAATAAAGTACACTTGCGATTAAAACTAAAAATAAAGTATTTCTTTGAAACATACGAAATATTGTTTTAGGTATTATTACCTTCTTTACTAAAAGGTTACCTAAAGTTATAAAACGTTACCCATAAAAACTATTATATTTAACATATTATTTAGTTATAAAAATGCAATTCCAAGTACAACGGGTGTAGGTTCTTTACCGAGAGATATATAGCTCATGACTGTTATATAGAGCTTTGTGGTGCAACTTCGGATATATAAATATGAAGTAAATTTTCATAATCATATTGATGGAGATACAACACCTTAAATTTCTGAAATAATGGTGTATATGATATTGAATTTGTAAATATTATTAGTTTTATAAATGATTATAATAAAAAATCCATTCCTTTTAAGAATGGATTTTTAAAGAAATTACTAAATTTATTTAATGATAGGGTATCTATTTTTTAACAACACCTACTAGTTCTAACATTTTTGAAGGATTCATGTCATCACCTAATACGCGAATAATTCCAAAACCTTTAGTTATCACCACTGCCAAAAATAATTAATCCGTATATTTTAGTTTTTGTTCCTAAATATTTTACAATTGCTCCTTGTTTATTTTTCTCTAATGTGGATTTTAGTTTTTAGAATTTAAAATATTTCTCTAGCAATAGCCTCAATATTACTAGATTTTCCCATTGAATAGTAATGCACTACTGGTACACCTGCATCTATTAATTCTTTACTTTGTTGAGTTGCCCATTCGATTCCTACTTGTCTAATTTCTTTGTTGTTTGAACATTTTTCTATTTCAGAAATTAGAGGTTCAGGTAAATCTAATCTAAATACTTGTGGTAGTATTTGCATATGACGTTGTACAGCAATCGGTTTTATACCCGGCAGAATAGGTACTGTTATTCCTATAGCTCTTGCTTTATCTACAAAATCGAAGTACTTTTTATTGTCAAAAAACATTTGAGTTACTACATAGTCTGCTCCAGCATCTACTTTTTCTTTTAATCGTCGTAAATCACTTTCTAAACTAGGAGATTCCAAGTGCTTTTCTGGATAACCAGCAACCCCTACACAAAAATCAGATTTATAAGGGGTTTCTATAATCTCATGTAAATACTTTCCTTGATTTAAATCGTTTATTTGTTTTACTAAATCTGTGGCATATTTATTACCACCATTAACAGCTTTAAAATATTGTTCATCTTTTCTAGCATCTCCACGAAGGGCCATTACATTGTCCAATCCTAAATAATGACAATCTACTAAAAGGTATTCTGTTTCTTCCTTTGAGAACCCACCGCAAAGTACATGAGGTATTGCATCTACATTATACTTATGTTTTAAGGATGCACAAATACCAACTGTTCCAGGGCGCATACGTGTTATTTTACGATCTAATAGACCATTTTCTTTTGGTATATATACGTATTCTTCTCTAGATGTAGTTACATCAATAAAGGGAGGATTAAACTCCATTAATGGATCTATATTATTATATAATTCCTGAATGTTTTGTCCTTTTTGAGGAGGGACAATTTCAAAAGAAAACAATGTTTTTCCTTTCGCTTGTTCTATGTGTTCTGTTACTTTCATGGCAATTTCAATTGTCATTCCCGCGAAGGCGGGAATCTTTTCAAATTATTATTATTTATAATTATGAGATTCCCGCCTTCGCGGGAATGACGCTAAGCGCCAGCTAAATTGGGATGTAACCATTTTCTAGCTTTCTCTAGGGGTATTCCTTTTCTTGAAGCAAAATCTCGAACTTGGTCATCTGTGATTTTTCCGAGTCCAAAGTATTTTGCTTCTTCATTTCCAAAATAATATCCTGAAACTGCAGCCGCTGGCCACATGGCTAGGCTTTCAGTGAGTTTAACACCTATACGTTCCTCAACTTTTAACAGTTCCCAAATTGTTTCTTTTTCTAAATGATCAGGACAAGCTGGATAGCCAGGTGCTGGACGAATACCTTTATAACTTTCTTTAATTAATTCTTCGTTACTTAAATTTTCCTTTGAAGCATAGCCCCAATGTTTGGTACGCACTTGATGATGCAAATACTCTGCAAATGCTTCTGCAAAACGATCAGCTATAGCTTGGACCATTATGGCATTATAGTCATCTTCTGCATTTTTGTATTTACTAGCCAATTCATCTGCTCCATATATTGCCACACAAAAAGCCCCCATATAATCTTTCTTTTCAGTTTCTTTGGGTGCTATAAAATCTGACAAGGCGATGTTGGGTATTCCTTCACGTTTTTTTAACTGTTGACGTAAAGTTCTAAATACACCTATTTCTTTTCCTTTTTTCTGAATGGAAATATCATCTTCATTAACAGTATTCGCTTCAAACAATCCGAAAATAGCTTTAGGCTTTAATAATTGCTTTTCAATTATTTCAGTAAGAATAACTTGAGCGTCTTTATATAAATTAGTTGCTTGTTCTCCTACAACTTCATCAGTTAAAATTTCAGGAAATTTACCATGTAAATCCCATGATATAAAGAAAGGCCTCCAATCTATAAATGGTAGTAATTCTTTTAAACTTAATTGCTCTAAAGTTTGAACTCCTAACTCTCTTGGCTTTACAATATTTGTGTTCTTCCAGTCTATTTTAAATTTTCTTTCTCTAGCTTCTTCAATTGATACATAAGCTTTTGATTTTCCTCGTTTTAAAAACTTATCTCTGAATTCATCATAATCTTTCTTTAGCTTAGAAACGTATTCATTATTTGTTTTTATATTCAATAGATCCCCAACTACCGTTACTGCTCTAGAAGCATCATTTACATGAACTACTGCATTTCTATATTCAGGATCAATCTTTACAGCTGTATGTGCTTTTGATGTAGTTGCTCCACCAATTAATAAAGGGACAGAAAAATCTTGACGCTCCATCTCTTTAGCCAAATACACCATTTCATCTAAGGAAGGCGTGATCAAACCACTCAAACCAATAATATCTACATTTTCTTTTTTAGCAGTTTCAATAATTTTTTCAGGAGCAACCATTACTCCCATATCAACTATTTCATAGTTATTACAGCCTAATACTACACTTACAATATTTTTACCAATGTCATGAACGTCTCCTTTTACAGTGGCCATAAGTATCTTTCCTAGGGCTTGTTGTTTTTCTCCTTTTTCTTCTTCTATAAACGGATTCAAATACGAAACAGCTTTTTTCATTACTCTCGCCGATTTTACTACTTGTGGTAAGAACATTTTACCAGCCCCAAACAAGTCGCCAACTACATTCATTCCTATCATTAAGTTTCCTTCAATAACTTCAATAGGTTTGTCTGCTAACTGTCTAGCTTCTTCGGCATCATCCACTATAAAAGTGTCAATCCCTTTTACTAAAGCATGAGTGATTCTTTCTTGTAAGGGTAAATTCCTCCATTCTAATATAGTGGTGTCATCTTCTTTTTTCTTCCCTTTTACTGTTTCTGCAAAATCAAGTAATCGTTCCGTAGCATCATCGCGTCTGTTTAAAATAACATCTTCAATATGCTCTAATAAATCTTTAGGTATGTCATCATAAACTTCTAACATGGCAGGATTCACAATCCCGATATTCATACCCGCTTGGATAGCATAGTATAAAAACACAGAATGCATTGCCTCACGGACCGTATTATTTCCTCTAAATGAAAAAGAAACATTACTAACACCTCCACTAACATTGGCATTTGGTAAATTTTGACGTACCCATCGAGTCGCCTCAATAAAGTCGATTGCGTTTTTACGGTGTTCATCCATTCCAGTAGCAACTGGAAATATATTTAAATCAAAGATGATGTCTTCAGAAGCAAAGTGGACAATGTCCACCAATATGTCATAGGACCTTTTGGCTATATCTATTCTTCTTTGGTAATTATCAGCCTGTCCAACTTCGTCAAAGGCCATGATAATTACAGCAGCACCATAACGTTTAACTAAGGTTGCTTCTTTTATAAATTTTTCCTCTCCTTCTTTTAAGGAAATAGAATTAACCACGCATTTACCTTGAACAACTTGTAATCCAGCCTCAATGATTTCCCATTTGGAACTATCAATCATGATTGGTACTCGGCAAATATCAGGCTCTGCAGCAATCAAGTTTAAAAACCTAACCATAGCTTCTTTACCATCAATAAGGCCATCATCCATATTAATGTCAATTATTTGAGCGCCACCATCTACTTGATGGCGTGCGATAGCAAGTGCTTCATCAAATTGTTCTTCTTTTATCAGACGTAAAAATTTACGTGAACCAGCTACATTAGTTCGTTCTCCAACATTGATAAAGTTACTATGCTCATTGAGAACTAAAGGTTCTAGCCCTGATAATTTTAGGTATTTACGTTCGCTATTCATAACTGTTTGTTGTCTGTCTTGGTTTATATTTAGCAGCTAAATCAACGATTGCTTTGATGTGTTCTGGCGTAGTACCACAACAACCACCAATAATATTAATTAGATCCTTTTTTAAATAGTCTTCAATTTGTTCAGCCATCTCATCTGCAGTTTCATCATATTCTCCAAAAGCATTAGGTAATCCGGCATTTGGATGAGCTGAAATAGCAAAGCCTGTTTTTGAAGCGATAGCTTCTAAATGAGGTTGTAGTAAATTAGCACCTAACGCGCAATTAAACCCTACAGAAAGTAATGGGATGTGAGATACAGATATTAAAAAAGCTTCAGCAGTTTGTCCTGATAATGTGCGTCCGCTGGCATCAGTAATAGTTCCGCTTAACATTATGGGAATATCAATATTACGTTCTTCTTTAACCTCTTCTATTGCAAATAGGGCTGCCTTAGCATTAAGGGTGTCAAATACAGTTTCTACTAACAACAAATCAACCCCACCATCTATTAATGCTTCCGTTTGTTGCTTGTAAGCAATACGTAATTCATCAAAGGTCACCGCTCTATATCCCGGATCATTTACATCCGGGGACATGCTAGCGGTTCGATTTGTAGGACCAATAGATCCTGCTACAAATCGAGGTTTGTCAGGGGTTAACAGGGTAAATTCTTCTGCAACTTCTTTAGCTATTTTTGCTGATTGATAGTTTAATTCATACACATATTCTTCCATCTGATAATCAGCCATAGCTATGGTAGTACCAGAAAACGTATTGGTTTCTATGATATCTGCTCCAACTTCAAAATACTTTGCGTGTACTTCTTTGATTGCTTTAGGTTGGGTAATAGACAGTAAATCGTTATTTCCTTGTAATGAAATCGGATAATCTTTAAAGCGTGCTCCTCTAAAATCTTCTTCAGTGAATTTATAGGCTTGTAGCATAGTACCCATGGCACCATCTAAAACTAAAATTCTTTTTTCTACTTCTTTGAATATATTACTCATAACTTTATAATTAATTATAAAAATGAGTTCGTTACTTGCACTAGGGATTGCAGCGGCATCCTTTTTATTTGTCATTCTGAGCTTGTCGAAGAATTAACAAATAAAAAGATACAGCAGAAAGCCCGACCCGTAGGGTAGTGCTAAAAAAAAGTTATCGAAAAAGAAAGAGATTGTTGTTTGAAAAAAAACTCTGTGTTATCTATCCCATGTTAAGTAAACATGTGGTAGAATTTAGCACCTTCTTTATATAAAATATAAAGGGTTGCCAAGGCTTCGTAGGGTCTAATCCCTCCGCCTTTCTTGATAACAATTAAATATGGTAATGAACTTATTGAGTGCAAAGTAAAGGAATAAAATGGTACCAAACCTAGTTTTTAAGTAAAAAATATTTTGATTTATACGAAAAGGGGGGAAGATAGGTACCTGTCACCACGATCGCATATTACACTTACTATGATTCCAGATTCTATGGTATTAGCAAGTTTTAAAGCACTTGCTACAGCACCACCACTGCTCATCCCAGCAAATATGCCTTCTTCTATTGCTAGCTTTTGAGTCATGTTTTTTGCTTCGGATTCACTAACTTCTATTACTTGATCTACTTTAGATTTATCAAATATTTGAGGTAAATATTTTTCTGGCCATTTTCTAATCCCAGGAATTTTTGAACCATCAGTGGGTTGCACACCAACTATCCTAATGTTTTTATTCTGTTCTTTTAAATAAGTAGAAACGCCCATAATGGTTCCTGTGGTTCCCATAGCAGATACAAAGTGAGTGATTTGACCATTAGTATCCTTCCATATTTCTGGACCTGTAGTTTTATAATGTGCTTTCCAATTATCAGGATTTGCAAATTGGTTAAGGATGTGATATCCTTTTTCTTTTTGTTGCGCTAAGGCATAATCTCTAGCGCCTTCAATTCCAATATCAGAAGATGTTAAAATTACTTCTGCTCCGTACGCGCGCATCGTTTTTACACGTTCAATAGTTGAGTTTTCAGGCATTACTAAAATCATTTTTAATCCTAGTAAACGAGAGATAGAAGCCAATGCAATACCTGTATTTCCACTAGTTGCTTCAATTAAAGTATCTCCTTTTTTAATATCACCTCGAAGTAGCGCTTCGTTAATCATATTAAAAGCGGCTCTGTCTTTTACACTTCCACCAGGATTGTTTCCTTCTAGTTTTAGAAATAATCGAACTCCTTGTTTTGATAGAATATTCGAAACTTCTACTAATGGAGTATTTCCTATTTGGTCTGTTATTTTTTTAGATTGAATCATGTTCTTGATTTGATATTAATTTCAGAATGGTATGTTACTAGTGAGTTTTTAGCAATAGATTTTGTTATCCAAACATTAGCACCGATAATACTATTTGCTCCAATAGTAATGTCACCTCCAAGTATGGTTGCATTGGCATAAATGGTAACATTATCTTCAATGGTTGGATGCCTTTTTGTAGCACTCAAACTTTTCTTTACTTGGATACCTCCCAATGTAACTCCTTGATAAATAGTCACATTATTTTTTATAATAGCAGTTTCTCCAATTACAATTCCTGTAGCATGATCAATAAAAAACGAATCACCAATACTTGCACCTGGATGTATGTCAGTTCCTGTTAATCCATGTGCATATTCACTCATCATTCGTGGAATAATTGGTGTGTCAAGTAAAAACAATTCATGACTTAAGCGATAAATTGCTATGGCGTGAAATCCTGGGTACGCTAAGTATACTTCTTGTAAACTTTTGGCTGCAGGATCATTTTTATAAGCAGATAATGCATCTAGATCTAATCGGATTCGGATGATATCAAGTTGCGATATGAATTTATTCCAGATGTACTCCCCTTCATGTATATCAAGTTGTTTAGAGATTTCTAAAAAGAGTTTTTTTATATTTTTAAGTTCTTTTACTTGAGCTTGTTGTTCGTCAAATAGAGTATAGAAAATTCGTTTTGTAAATTGTTCTATAATGTCTTTAATGCGAATGTTATAGGTGCTTTTTTGCACTTCTTTTTCAATATATAAACTCATATTATTCTGGTGCTAATTCTAATATTAATCCATCTAAATGTTCAGTGATAGGGATTTGACACCCTAAACGACTATTGTCCTCTACATGAAAAGCTTCAGCAAGCATGATATCTTCATCATCCCCCATTTCTAACAATTCATAAGCAGAGCTTATGTAGCACTGACAGGAAGCGCACATAGCCATACCGCCACAAATACCTATTGTTCCTTCTGGAGCTAATTCATAGGATCGGAATACTTCCATAAGGTTCATGGCCATATCAGTTGGAGCTAAAACTTGATGTTTTTTGCCTTCTCGGTCTGTAATATGTAGGGTTATATCTGACATATTCTATGATGTTTCTTTAAATGAATTTATTAATGGTTCATTAAAATGTTCCTTTTCTTTTTTCCATTGATGAAAAAAGAAACAAAAAAATATAGTCTATTGATTCTTTATCTGAATTTATCATTCATTATCTAAATTTTATAAACTCATCCTCCTATGGTCGGATTCAAACAGCATAAAATTTTACGATAATTTCATTTCAAATTCTACAATAAATTGTCAAAGGACGATAAAAAAAATGCTGTTTCTAGTATGTTTCCTCTCCCTCAGGGAGAGGAAACAGTACTTAATAATTTCAAAATTTTATGCTAAGCATCGCTATTTAGTCTACTATTCCTCAATAGAGCTATGAGTAAAATATGATTTTTAAGTTAGACCTCTAAAACAGGAACTTTGGGTTCAATATTAATTTTAATAACCTCCGATTTTTTAGCCACTTTTTTAGTTCCGTCAAAACCTTCCACACCACCTACAGTAGTATATTTCATAACATATTTTTTATTTGGATTAATCAATTTATAAGCATACTGCACAGCTATTGTAGCTTCATGGAATCCGCATAAGATCAGTTTCAATTTCCCAGGATATGTATTCACATCTCCGATAGCATAAACTCCAGGAATGTTAGTACTATAGTCTAAACTGTTATTTACTTTAATTGCATTTTTTTCAATATCTAATCCCCAATTTCCAATAGGTCCCAGCTTGGGAGATAATCCAAATAAAGGAATAAAATGATCACATTCTTTTACGATGTTTCCTTCAGTTTTATGTTTGATGGTTACGGAATTTACATGTCCGTCACCATGAATTTCTTTTACTTCAGCTTCAGTAATTAAGTTTATTTTACCTGATTTTGTTAATTCAACTACTTTTTCAACAGAATCTAATGCCCCCCTGAAATCATTACGACGGTGTACTAAGGATACTTCGCTAGCTACATCAGCTAAAAAGATTGACCAATCCAAAGCAGAATCACCACCTCCAGAAATTACCACGCGTTTATTACGGTAAAATTCAGGGTCTCTAATAATATACTCAACACCATTATCTTCATAACTAGCGATGTTTTCAATAGGTGGTTTTCTTGGTTCAAATGAACCTAATCCACCAGCGATAAATACTACAGGAGCTTTGTGTTTTGTTCCTCTGTTTGTAGTGACAATAAAATGTCCATCTTCTTGTTTTTCTATCGTTTCTGCACGTTCTCCTAAAGTATAACCAGGTTCAAAAGGTTTAATTTGAGCTGCTAGATTATCAATTAAATCTCCTGCTAATACCTCAGGGAATGCTGGGATATCATAGATTGGTTTTTTCGGATATATTTCTGAACATTGCCCTCCAGCCTGAGGTAATGCATCAATTAAATGACAGCGTAATTTTAATAACCCTGCTTCAAAAACGGTGAACATTCCAACTGGTCCTGCTCCGATTATAAGTATATCTGTATGTATCATTTTATTCTGTTATTAAACTCTTTGTTAATTGATTTAAGTGGGCAACTTTTTCTTTAAAACTTACTTTTAAAGTTTGCCTATAACTATTTAAATTTTCTGCTAATGAATTAATGTCGTCAGGGATTACTTCTTCAAATAATTGACGTAATCGTTTTGCCATTGTAGGCGATTTTCCATTTGTTGAAATAGCAATTTTCACGTTTCCTTTGGTAACAATTCCTCCTAAATAGAAGTCGCATAATTCGGGTGTATCAGCAATATTTACCAAAATGTTTCTGACTTTGGCTTCTTTTTGAATCGTTTTATTTACTTCCGAATCATTAGTAGCTCCAATAACTAAATGCTGATTTTGTAAAGAAAAATAATGATACGCACCTTGCTGAATGTTTACATCATGTTTTTTAGCTAATGATAAAAGCTCTGAATCAAATTCTTTAGCCAGCAATGTAACTCTTGCATTAGGACTAGATTTTAATAAAAACCCTAGTTTCTCTAATGCTACATTTCCACCACCAACAATCAGTACATTTAATTGATGTACTTTCAAGAAAATAGGATATAACTCGTTTTGATTTTCTGATTTCATTTTTATAATTTTTTATAACAAGTAGAGGTTAATATTATTTGTAATAATAACACCCTAAACGTTTTTTATTAAATTAGTTCCCATCCCTAATTTCACTGTTTATAACGAGGGAGTTATGGGGTCGGGGTTGCTTTTTGTCTCCTTTCATTTTTTTCTTGATAAAAAAACGAAACAAAAAAATCAAGACAGACAAAAGGAAATTGCTAAAGCATCATTCGCTCTCAAATCTGCATGCTTAATGCTATCGCATTGCAATTCCGATTTTTCACTCATTATTTCTAAGTCTGACATTCGCATAATTGAACTACATAATTCAACAATCAACATTCGATATTCTTAAATCAGAAAATGTTACTTCACTTTTAACTTTTGCTAATTGCGCTCTATGACTAACTACTTCTCCAAAAACAATTATTGCAGGATTTGATAATTCATTTTCATAAACAACTTGTTCAATAGTATCTACGGTACCAATCCCTACTTTTTCTCTTACAGTTGTACCGTCTTGAATAATGGCTACAGGCAACTTATTTTTTCCTTCTTCTTGAAATAATTTTACAATTTCAGGAAGTTTTGCCATCCCCATTAATATCACAACCGTTGCATTAGATTTTGCAGCTAAGGCTACATCTTCCGATAATTTATGTTGTTTTGTAGTTCCTGTAATTACCCAAAAACTTTCTGTACTTCCACGTTTAGTTAATGGTATGTTCTGATAAGCCGGAACTGCTAATGATGAAGATATTCCTGGAACAACAGCTGTTTCTAACCCGAAACTAGCTGCATATTCCATTTCTTCAGCACCACGACCAAAGATGAATGGGTCTCCGCCTTTTAATCGTACTACATGTCCATCAGACTTCGCTCTAGCAACGATAAGTTCATTGATTTGCTCTTGTTGGTATTTGTAACATCCACGTCGTTTACCTACAAATACTAGTTCAGCATTTGGGTTAACGTAATCAAGTAGTTCTTCATTTACTAACGCATCATATAAAACTACATCGGCACTTTTAAGTGTTTTTACAGCTTTTATTGTAATCAAATCTGGATCTCCTGGACCAGCGCCAACTACTGTAAGTTTGGGTTGCGCATGATTTTTTATTTCTGTTTTCATTGTATTCTCTTTTTAGTTGAAAGAATGAGTTATTTTGTTTGTAACCTCATCCTAACCTTCTCCTCAAGGAGAAGGGACTTAAATTTTTGTTTTTCACATGTCATTTATTAAAACACTCAGGTTAAAACTAGTGTTTTAATTAAATCCCACTTAGTGGGTGGCTACTTGAACAGCTCTAAATTGATCTACTTTTTTATAAAAGGCTTTCGCATCATTCAAGTATTTTTTAGAAAAATCGGCTGTTGGTTCATTTTCTTTTAATTGGGTAACCAACTCATTAAATGTTCCTGTTAGCGCAAAAGTTTTATTAGCGACAAAATGTTCGTCAAATGATTTAATAATTCCTGTTTGGGTATTTGTTTTAACCCCTTCAGCAGTTAATAATGCTTTTGCTGTATTTATTAAAGCGGTATACGAATAGTAAATACTATCTGACCATTGCTTTTTAGCTAATGACTCTTCAGCATTTTCTAATTTTTCTTCACTTTCAAATAGTAACGTAGCAACTAAATCAATTACAACACCAGCACATTCTCCTACACCAATTGCTTTAATATATTTTTCGTCATGTCCCCAGTCAATAAAATCGCTGTCTTCTAAATTTGTTAAGTCCGATAGTGGCTTTAATAAATCGTAGAAATAAATTTTTCCTAAACGGTCATAATAATTTATGAAGGTTTCATCTTCTTCAACATTTTCATCGTAATCGTTTAAGATTAATCGAAGTGCTTCTGGCCCTCTTTTACTCGGTACCTTTATTACTTTATCAGAAAAACGTCCTTCACCGTTTCCTAAAATACCTCCTCCTAATAATACTTGAACAGCTGGAGCTAATAAAGCACCTACTTTTACTGACATTCCTTGGAAACCAATTTGCGCCATATTGTGTTGTCCACAAGCATTCATACAACCACTAATTTTAATAGCGATTTCTTTATTGTTTATGTATTGAGGATATTCTTCTTTTAAAACCTTTTCTAAAACAGCAGCAATACCAGTACTACTTGAAATACCTAAGTTACAAGTGTCAGTTCCAGGACAAGCAGTGATATCTTGGGTACTGTTATAACCAAGATCAGTAAATCCTAATTTTTCTAATTCAGCATAGAAAAACGGTAATAATTCCTCTTTTACATGTCTGATTAATATATCCTGACGTAGTGTTAATCGCAATTCATTATTGGCATACTTTTTAATTAAATCGGCTAACAACCGTGCTTTGTCTGTATAGAAGTCTCCTAAAAATACTTTTATACCAATTGCATATAAACCATCTTGCTTTTGCTTGATAACATTAGCTTCTTTCCATAAATTAAATGCTTTTTGATCTTTAATATCAACTTTAGGAATTGCAATGCTATCTATTTCAATAGCGGTGTCAAATTCACTTGTGTCAATAGGATATGTTTGGTACGACAATGCTTTTTGTTCTTCTTCAACTAATGTTAAAAATTGACTCAACCCTAAATCTTTAACTAAAAACTTCATTCTGGCTTTAGCGCGTTTAGCACGTTCACCATTTCTATCAAAAACACGCAATACACCTTCAATAAAAGGGATGATTTTATCTGCTTCTAAAAAGTTATATGCTACATCAGCATGACGAGGCTGTGAACCTAGTCCACCAGCAATCAATACTTTAAAACCTCTTACAATTTCACCGTTTATAGTTTTTGTTTTAGCAATAAAACCTACATCATGAATAAAACTAATAGCGGTATCGTCATCAGTTCCTGAAAATGACATTTTAATTTTTCTACCCATTTCTTGACAGATAGGGTTTCGTAAGAAAAATTTAAAAGTAGCATCAGCATATGGTGAAACATCAAATACTTCGTTTACGTCAATACCTGCAGTTTCAGAAGCTGTAATATTTCTAACGGCATTTCCACAAGCTTCACGTAAGGTGATATCGTTCTTTTCTAATTCAGCCCATAGTTCAGGAGTACGCTCTAAACTTACATGATGAATTTGTATATCCTGACGTGTAGTAATATGTAATCGTCCTCTTGAGTATTCATCAGATACATCTGCAATACGATGTAGTTGCTCAGAAGTTACGCGACCAAAAGGTAGTTTGATACGTATCATTTGTACTCCAAATTGTCGTTGTCCGTATACTCCACGGGCTAAACGAAGACTTCTAAAACGCTCTTCATCAATTTTACCTTCTTTGAATAAGCGGATCTTACGTTCCAATTCTAAGATATCTTTCTCTACTACTGGATTTTCTATTTCCGATCTAAAACTTTGCATGTTGTGTTGTTGTTTGTTTTGTGTTTAAAAAAAAGCCCCAATGACTTATGTCAAAAGGACTTTTTTTATTAACCAACTTAATTTAAAAAATTGTCCTTATATATTTATGAAATATGTGCATACAGCCCATCATCATAGTTTGTAACCTGTTATTTGAAATTGTACAATTCATATGTGTTACTTTATGATATTATTTAATGAATCCAGCTCCCACTGTATTGTTAGATTGTGAATCGATTAAAATAAATGATCCGTTTGTTCTGTGGTTTTCAAATGCATCATAAAACATTGGTTTATTTAATTTAAAAGAAACTGAAGCCAAATCGTTCATGCCTAATCCTGTTACATCGGTGTTGATACCAGAATAATCAGGGTTTATTTTATGATGTATTTTATCAACTTTTGCTATTACTTTATTTACACCATGTTGAATAATGTATTTTCCTCCAGCGGTTAATTCATTACTGTCCATCCAACATACAGTTGCTGTAAGTTGTTTATCGATAGTTGGTAAATCATCAGCTTTTACAATCATATCACCTCTACTCACATTAATGTCATTCTCTAAAGTTATGGTAACCGAAGAACGTCTTGATGCAGTTTGAAATTTTTCATCATAAAAATAGATGTCCTTAATTTTTGACTTTGTTTGTGATGGTAAAACAACTATGTCATCACCAACACTTAATTCACCTCCATATACTTTCCCTGCATATCCTCTGAAATCATGATACTCTTCTGTTTTTGGTCGTATAACATATTGTACTGGAAATCTTGGAGTACCTTGATTATATATGTCAGTAGTATTTAAGTTTTCTAAGTGATTTAATAAAGTATCTCCGGTATACCAAGGAGTTTTTTTTGATTTATTTACCACATTATCGCCTTGTAAAGCACTTACCGGAATAAAAGTTATTTTCTGATCTTTATAATCACGTTTGTCCATTAAGGCTTCAAAGTCAGCTTTAATGGCATTGTATTTTTCTTCAGAAAAATCAACTAAATCCATTTTGTTTACTGCTACAATAACATCTTTAACACGCAATAAGTTATTGATGAAAAAGTGACGATTGGTTTGTTCTATTACTCCTTTTCGCGCATCGATTAATATAATTGCTGCTTGTGAAGTAGAAGCACCAGTAACCATGTTTCGTGTATACTCAACATGTCCTGGAGTATCTGCTATAATATAACTTTTCTTTTCTGTTGAAAAATAAATATGAGCTACATCAATTGTAATTCCTTGTTCTCTTTCAGCGACCAAACCATCTGTAGCTAAAGAGAAATCTAAATAATCATATCCCTTTTGCTTACTAGTTTTTTCAATCGCTTCTAATTTGTCACTAGTTAACGATTTTGTATCATAAAGGATTCTACCAATTAAGGTGCTTTTTCCGTCATCGACACTACCTGCTGTTGCAATTTTTAAAACTTCCATTCTTTATGTTGTATGCTGTTGCTAGCTTTATTGAGCAACAGAATTTTAATATTGTACTAACTATATTCCTTATTTCAATTCTAGAAATATCCTTGTTGTTTACGCTTTTCCATTGCTGCTTCTGAGCGTTTATCATCAATTCTAGCGCCACGTTCAGAAATAGTTGAAACCCTAATTTCGGCAACCACTTCACTAATGGTTTTGGCATGAGAATCTACAGCTGCAGTACAACTCATGTCTCCAACAGTTCTAAAACGAACGGTACGTTCTTCAACTGGCTCATCATCTTCACGGTATACATGCTCTGATGCTGTCCAAATCATTCCATCTCTAAGGAATGTATTACGTTGATGTGAAAAATATATTGATGGAATTTCTAAAGTTTCTTTTTCTATATAACTCCAAACATCTAATTCAGTCCAGTTTGATATCGGGAATACACGTACATTTTGTCCATGTTCTATTTCACCATTTAACATATCGAATAATTCAGGACGTTGGTTTTTTTCATCCCATTGGCCAAAATCATCACGTACTGAAAAGATACGTTCTTTAGCACGTGCTTTTTCTTCATCACGTCTTGCGCCACCAATACATGCGTCAAATTTAAATTCATCAATAGCATCTAATAGGGTAGTGGTTTGTAATACATTCCTACTGGAGTATTTACCAGATTCCTCACGAACTTTTCCTTGGTCAATACTATCCTGTACGTTTCGTACAATTAGTTCTAATCCTAATTCTTCCACTAATTTATCTCTAAATTCAATTGTTTCAGGGAAATTATGGCCTGTGTCAATATGCATTAAAGGGAAAGGTATTTTAGCTGGATGAAATGCTTTTTGGGCCAAACGTACTAAAGTGATTGAATCCTTTCCTCCAGAAAATAACAATACGGGTTTTTCAAATTGTGCCGCCACTTCTCTGATGATATATATAGCTTCGTTTTCTAATGGATTTATATGTGCTGTATTCTTCATGTTCTTAAATTCTAATTTTCTTTTATTCATTTTGTCTTGACACAAAACGAACATAAAAGTCAAGTAATGTTTTTTAAATTATTATGTATATCATTGATGATTACGAGTGTAAACCACACTCTCTATTTGCTAATGCTTTTGTTGGGTCGAAATACTTGAATTCATTAGGTAAATTGTATTCGACTAAGTACTCATCTAGCTGTTCATCAGACCAATGATAAAATGGACTTACTTTTAAAACCCCATCTTTTGAAAAACTGAATATATCCAAGCTATCTCTTAAAGCAGTTTGTCCTTTGCGTAAGTTAGTAAACCATACATCAGGTTGATGTTCTTTCATTGCTCTTTTGAATGGTTCAAGTTTTACTTGCTCAGTAAACAATTGGTGATTAGGGTCTTCTACAGTAGGGATTCCTAAAGTAACATCTCTATGCGCAGTTGTTTGCTTTGACACATACAAATCGATGTTAAGTGCTAATGTTGCAATTAACTCTTCAGCATGTTTATATGTATTAGGTGTATTGTATCCTGTATCGCACCATATTACTGTAAGATCTTTCAATAAAGTAGAAGTAGCATGTAATATGCTTGCTTCATAAGGTCTGAAATTTGTAGTTACTACTGGTTTATTAGCAAAACTCAATACCCATGAAATTATTTCTAAAGGTGATTTGCTTGCAAATTCAGTATTGTATTTCTTTAATATTTCTTCTCTATTTTCCATTTTAGTAATTTGATGCTTTTATTATCTCATTTTATAACTTAATGTCCTTTGAAGGACTATTTCCCCCATTTTATTGAATTCCATGCACGTTCATGAAAAAAATACAATACCATTTTAGTTACTAGTTCTATAGCTCCAATTGAAAAAGCCAAAGCCAAAGTTCCAGTTATTAGCCAAGAAATAAGTATGGTGTCTAAAGTGCCAATCACTCTCCAGCTAATAGTTTTTATTAGACTTCTTTTTATTTTTTCCTCTGATATATCAGTAGTTTTATTTTTGTTTAAAACAGTATCTATAATCATGACAATTCTCTTTACTATACAATCCCTATGGTTTTAGTAGGGAATTGATGCAAATGTAATATGTTTTTTAGATTGAACAAGTTTTTTTGAATTATTTTTTTAAAATAATTCGTTGATAATCAGAAAGGAGTAATAGTATATTTGATTTAAGTAAGGTCTGCGAGCGTATTGTTTTTAAGTACTTTTAAAGTATTGTCACGTACTTGAATCATTAGTTTGTGTACACTACATGCATCTTCATCCGGGCAATCATCACATTTTTCGTAATAGTTTAAACTCACACATGGAACCATAGCAATTGGACCTTCTAAAACACGAATAATATCCGTCATAAGAATATCTTTAGGTTCTTTTAAAAGATAGTATCCACCACCTTTTCCTTTTTTAGAACCTAGAAATCCAGATTTACGAAGCGTTAAGAGTATGCTCTCTAAAAATTTATGAGATATATTTTCACTTTTAGAAATAGTTGCAATTTGGACAGGGGTTTTATCTTCTTGTCGAGCAATAAAAGTAATGGCTTTTATTCCGTATTTAGTCTTTTTTGAAAGCATATTGCTAATATATAAAAAAAATATTTTTTTAACTCTTTAAAGCTTGTTTTAAATCACTTATGATATCGTCTACATTTTCTAAACCTACAGACACTCGGACTAAACCATCAGTGATACTAACTTCCAATCTATCAGATTCGGTTAGTTTGCTATGAGTGGTAGAAGCAGGATGTGTGACAATAGTTCTTGTGTCTCCCAAATTGGCTGAAAGGGAGCACAATTTTATGTTATTTAAAAATTGTCTTCCTGCCTCAATTCCACCTTTTACTTCAAAAGCAACAATATTACCACCTAACTTCATCTGCTTTTTTGCAACTTCATATTGAGGATGCGATTTTAAAAATGGATATTTTACCCAATTTACATGTTTGTTTTTTTCTAATAATTCAGCAACTACTAATGCGTTTTCACAATGTTTTTCCACACGAATAGCTAAGGTTTCTAAACTTTTAGAAAGCACCCAGGCATTAAATGGAGACATCGCTGGCCCGGTATTTCTTGAGAATAAATATATTTCTCTAATTAAATCGGCACGTCCTACTGCAACTCCACCTAACACACGTCCTTGACCATCCATTAATTTTGTAGCTGAATGCAATACTAAATCTGCACCATATTTTATTGGGTTTTGTAAATAAGGAGTAGCAAAGCAATTATCAATGACTAATAGAATGTTATGCTTCTTGGCTAATTTCCCTAACAACTCTAAATCAATTATATCAATAGCTGGGTTTGTCGGCGATTCAGCATATAATATTTTTGTATTTGGAGTAATTAAAGCCTCAATAGTTTCTGGTTTATTGATGTCAAAATAACTTGTTGTAATATTCCACTTTGGTAAATATTTGGTAAATAGGGTATGGGTAGAACCAAATACGGACCTTGCAGAAACTATATGATCTCCAGATTCTAATAATGCACCAAAGGTAGAAAATATAGCAGCCATTCCTGTAGCAAAAGCATATCCGGCTTCTGCACCTTCCATAGCAACAACTTTATCTACAAATTCCGTAGTATTAGGGTTTGAGAATCTACTATATAAGTTTTTTTCTTTTTCTTCAGAAAAAGAAGCTCTCATATCCTCAGCGTCATCAAATACGAAACTCGATGTTATATATAAAGGTGTTGAATGTTCTGAAAACTGTGAACGTTCTGTTTGTGTTCTTATGGCTTGTGTTTCGAAATGGTTGCTCATTATTATTTAGATTTTAGATCGCTTCGCTGTTAGAAACAAGAGCAAAGAAATTATTTTTTATTTAAGTTATTTTATGTGACTTCTCGATATAATTTTCTTCGTTTCTCTACGAAAATCACTCGAAGTGACACTTGTCTATGTTTTTCGTCACCCTGAACTTGTTTCAGGGTCTCATGAAGTATGGTTCTCTCTTTAAAACATTACTCTGATGTGATACTGAAACAAGTTCAGTATGACGTGTTTTGTTGTTTTTGTCTCTTGAATTAATTCTTTTCAATTAGTCGTAAAATATCTCCAAAAACTCCTCTTGCAGTTACAGCCGCACCAGCGCCAGCGCCTTGAATAACCAGTGGGTTTTCTCCATATGATTTAGTATATATTTCAAAAATAGAGTCAGACCCTTTTAATGATCCTAAAGCTGAGTTACTAGGTACGGATACTAACTTCACCTCTAGTTTAGCTCCGTTTGGTTGGGATAAATCACCTGACAGCTCACCAATATATCGTAATACATTTCCTGATTTTTGTTGTGATTTTAATTCTTGATATGGAGCATTCAAGTTTTCTAATGATTGTAAGAATGTATTTGTATCAATAGCTCTTAATGGCTCTGGAATTAGGTTTTCAATAATAACATCGTCTAATTCATTTACCAGATCAAGCTCTCGAGCCAGAATTAATAACTTACGAGCAACATCATTACCACATAGATCTTCACGAGGATCAGGTTCGGTAAATCCTTTATCGATAGCTTCTTGTAAAACTTCAGAAAATGGCCTGTCTTCAGCAGAAAAAGTATTGAATAAATAACTTAATGATCCTGAAAACACTCCTTTTATTTTCACAATATCTTCTCCAGAGTGATGTAATAGTTTTATCGTGTCTATTAACGGTAATCCTGCTCCAACATTGGTTTCATATAAATATTGTTTATTGTTTTCTTTTAATATTTCTCTTAATTTAATATAGAATTCATTAGAACTGGTATTGGCAATTTTATTTGATGAAACTAAATCAAATCCAGCCTTTACTAAAGGAATGTATTGTTTTGTGAATTCGGCACTTGCAGTGTTGTCAACCGCAATTAAATTTTCTAAATGGTGATTCTGAGCAAACTCAATAATAGTTTCGGTAGTATAGTTTTCTATTCCATTTTGTTGTAATTCTGTTTCCCAGTCTTCTGAAACACCATTTTTGTTAAATAGTACTTTCTTAGAATTAGCAACAGCAACAATGTTTAATTGAATTTGACGACGTTTTAAAATTGCTTTGGTATTAGTTAGAATCTGATTAATTAAAGTACCACCAACTAAACCTTTACCAAATACAACTATGTTAATTTTTTTAGCCACTCCAAAAACTTGTCCATGTATTACATTTACAGCCTTATGCAATTGATTTTTCTTTACAATAATACTTACGTTTTTACCTGTAATAGTATTATTAAAAAGCAAAGGTGTAATTTGATTTTTTATCAATGCATTAAAAGGCTTGTGGAAATCATTTAACTCTTGACCGATAATTGATATTACAGCAACATCATCAAGTACACTAATTTTATTAACATCTCTTTTGTAAAAATCGATTTCAAATTCTTTCTCCAAAGCGAGTATGGCATCAGTAGCTCTGTTTGTTTTAATAACTAGTCCGATACCTCTTTCGGATGAGCCTTGAGAAATAATACTAACACTAATATCCTTATTACTTAAAGCCTTAAAAATTCTTGCATCAACACCAACTTTTCCTAACAATCCACGTCCTTCAAAACTCAATAGGGACACATCATCTAAAACAGAAATTGATTTGATTCCTTTTTGTGTGTTGTTTTTGGTTATAATTGTACCATTATCA
>Ga0209395_1002764_pt1 | contig 22437 bp, 17 predicted proteins | sample GOMGulsemesocosm_3_FD_184635 | JGI IMG/M metagenome (GOLD analysis project Ga0209395, IMG submission 184635) | Methane-oxidizing microbial communities from mesocosms in the Gulf of Mexico - GOM9D Gulf of Mexico (SPAdes) (version 2) | ecosystem: Environmental > Aquatic > Marine > Cold seeps... | reverse complement strand
CCGGTGTGGTTTGTTATTACTTTGCTCAAGGCACTATCTGGGCATATCTAGAGCGCATAGGCGTGGCTGGTGGCTTGACACTTGGCGAAATTGGCACCCTATTGGCGGTCGGTTTTGCAATCAGCGCCATCGGCTCATGGCTGTCGGGCTGGGCAGTAAAGCGTATTGGTCGCCCTTGTGCAATTTGGTTAACGGTTGTTGTTCAGCTGCCCTGTTTAATGGCGTTATTTTATATGGAGCCAAGTAATGCCTGGCTAATTTATGCATTTGCTACCATTATTTATCAAATTTTCTGGAGCTTTATTGTGCCTGTGATGATGGGTATTTTTAATGACGTAGATAAATCGGGTCGTTTGATCGTATTTTGTGTTACCGCCTTTAAGGTTGGTTTAGTGATCGGCCCTCCCGTAGCAGGATTAGTAATCTCCATGTACTCCCTTAATCATATTATTGGTATTGGCGCTGTTGCCATTGTGTTAAGTGCCATATTTTTGGTACAGGCAGAAAAAATAACGCTATAACACATTGAATAAAAAAACAACAGAGCAAAATGAATTTGTTTTTTTGCTCTGTTGTTGACTTACTTTTCATTTTCTTTTCATTTGATTCGTCGTTACCGGGATAAGTATCGTCTCATCCTATAGAAAGTAACTGCTAAAAATAAACTGTTTTTCATATAGTTCTCATATCTTAAAATGTTAGGAACTACAATGATAAAAACTAAACTATATGCGTTACTGGCGGCGGCTATTTTTCTAAGTGCTTGTGGTGGTCAAAGTGAAGCAGAAGTAAAAACACCGAAAACTCCCCTACCAACGCCAATTCAAGAAATCACCGAAGTGAGTGAGAATAAGTTAGGTGCTTGGCTTTGGTATATTGATGAGCAAGGTTTAGTCAAAGGCGATCATAAATCAATGGCTAACTATTTAGCCGAAATGGGTGTTAAAAGAGTATTTATTAAAATTCATGATATCAATTATGCTTATCAAGATAATACCATTAGTTTTGATGGCGATAACGTGAATTGTGGTATTTGGCAAGATGCATGTCAGCCAAGTAATTTACAATTTTATAAAGACCAAGGTATTGAGCCCTGGGCTTGGACTTATAACGATATTGGCCAAACTCAAGAACAAACTGATATGCTATATGCTGCGGCCAAAGTCGGTTATAGCGGTTATGTTATGGATATAGAGAGTGAGTTTGACGGCAAAAAATCTGAACTTGAAACGATAATGAAGGCCCACAGAGAAAAAATTGATCAAGCCGTCAATGAAGGCTTAATAGATAACTCTTTTTTATTGGGTGTCACTACCTGGGGCAATCCAGTTGATCACTCAATGGCTATTGATATTATTGATAATTATGCTGACTTACATATGCCACAAACTTATGTTGAAAAGTGGGGCACAGAAAATGACATTAAAGGCACGATAGCAATAGGTGATTGTGAGTATAGAAATTTGGGGGCAACTAAGCCTATTTGGCATATTGTTTCACATGAAGATGCGATTCTAGATAGTAATAAACTTAACGAATTTATTGAGTATGCTGGCCCTAATGCCTCAATTTGGCGAATTGCGAGCGCTGCCCTTGCATCCGACATTGAAAAGGTCAACTGGCAGACTCTCACTTATAAGAAAAATGATTGTAGTCAATGGTAAAGCAAGCAGTTAAAAATATAACACGGCATTCACTCTGAAGCATTAATCGCTGTCAATAGATCAAGTTAGCGATTTCAGTTTTATATTAAAAAATTTATCATAAAACTGCTTACTTCATTTTATAAAATTTTGATAAGAATATGCTATTAAGTCATTTAATTACTGTTATATTTTATCGTAAATGAGTACACTCGTTTACACCTTTTTGATTAACTTCCTCATTACAAAACTTAATAATCATTGGTTTTCTTCTTACTTAATAAACGAATAGATAGGTTAGTATTATGCAGTTATCCATGGAACAACTTGAAGCATTTGTTACCACAGTAGAGGCAGGAAGTTTTTCAGCCGCGGCAAGAAAACTAGGTAAAGCACAATCATCAATCAGCGGACTAATATGTAACCTAGAAGTAGATACTGGCTTTGATTTATTTGATAGAACAAGTCGTTCTCCCACGTTAACTAAAGAAGGTCTATCTCTATTAAATGATATAAAAACGGTCACCAAAAGTCATAATAACTTGATACGTCGTATCGGCAATATGATTGAAGATGTCGAAAATGAAATTAGTATTGCCTACGATGAAATGGCACTATCGAGTGATTATATTTTCGAACTGATGCTCAAATTTGAAGAAAAATTCCCCTCAACATCATTGTTATTAATCACAGCAGCGCATAACCGAGCCAATCAATTACTTAAAAGCGGCAAGGTTGATTTAGCCATAACCTTAAGCCAAGATGATTACCCAGAAGAATTTGCTTTTCGTGGCATAGCTCACACCCATTACAGTACTATCGTAAGCCGTAAGCACCCTCTTGCATCAAAAGAACAAGTATCTCTTCAAGATTTAACTCAATATCGTCATATACGCATCACAGATAGTGATACTGGCTACCGACGTTTTGACACCGAAATATCGACCAAACTCTGGTATACCAATAATACTAACTTGTTAATAAAAGCCGTTCAAAATAATGTCGGTTGGGCCGATTTACCATTACATTTAATAAAGAATGAATTAGCAACGGGGGAATTAGTAAAACTACCGACTACACACCAAACGGTGACCTACCCTCATTGTGTTGATATTATCTGGCAAAGCGAAATTACTCACGGCCAATGTCTAAACTGGTTGATTGATAACCTTACTCAACTGGGGGGAGAGATAACCTAACGCGTTATTTCGCCTACAATAAAACAAAGCATAAACAAAGATACTGAGCATAACTAAGCTCTGTTGACCTTTTGAATATAATTTTCCCTAATAGTACAGTTGATTAGTACAAAAGAAGTTGAATCAATTAAATACCACTTAACGCACCTAATTTAAAATACATACTAGCCCATAGCTAATAGCTTTATACGATGGCTTCTATTTTGAACACATTCGAAATTCACAATAGGATGGGTTTTATTTTAAAACTAGGGAAAAAAGCATGTTAAATAAGGTACTTAAATTTAATTTGACTCTCATGCTATTGCTACTTTTAGTTAGTTGTGGTGGCGGCGGTAATAGTGAGAAAAACGATGGAACTACTACTTTTAGTGTCTCTGATATAGATTGGACTAATAAATCTGATACCGCCTCATTACCCCAAGGTATTGAGTTATTCAGCACGCGAATAGAAAGTATCGACAGTTCAGTTCATTACCTCAAGTTAAATTTACTTAACGAGACTTTAGAACTTCGTGCAGTAAGTTCAGCGCAAAGTAAAAATCTCAATGACTATGTAAAAGCAACTGGTGCAATCGCTGCCATCAACGGCGGATACTTTTCGGGCAATAGCTCTTATTCTGCTGTTATAGATAACTTTACTTATTTTGCCCGTAACGTAACTAGCCTCAATCGCAATTCAAAAGCTTACCCTGTTTTACGCAGCGGCCTTACCGTTTTAGCTAATAACAACGTCGAAGTAAATTGGATTTATCAATTTGACCAATCAGGTGAAGTGTATAAGTTTAATGAGCCGTTGCCTTACTCAATTAGCGATGAAACCCCATTACCTAAACCAACAAAAGCTGAAGGAACTGCGTTTACACCCAAATTAGTGATAGGTGGTGGACCAACATTAGTCAAAAATGGACAGGTAAATATCACCTATGCTGAGGAAGTATTTTGGGGCTCGGGGGTCGAGTTAAATGACTTTAGACCCAGAACAGTAGTATGTGTTACTGCAGATCAATACCTACTTATGATAGTTGCAACTCATTATAAAATCAGCGCTTTACCCGAACTATTAATAAGTTTAGGTTGTGAAAGTGCCATGAACCTAGATGGTGGAGGCTCTTCTGCTATGGCCCTTGCTTCAAATGATATTTATAACCAGAACCGTGCAGTACCATCTGCGCTCGTTATTGTTGATAAAAAATAATTATGAACAATAACCTATATTTAATAATCCAAAAAAGGATTTATCTGAATTTTTTGTTGCTGCCCTTATTGTTGGGGGCAACGTTTACTGCTCTAGCCTGCGTTGATGCTCATAAAAATTGGCACCACATTCTTATTTTAAATGACATTAATAGTGCTTATGGCGAGATTGGCTATAGCCCTGAAATCCAAAAGGTTATCTCTGAATCTATTGAGACTTGGCAAGTTAAACTGGTGATATCTCCAGGCGATCTTATTGCTGGACAATCGCTAAAATTAACTAAACAAAATATTGAAAACATGTGGCAAGGTTTTAAAACACAAGTATTGTTACCTTTTCAGTTGAGTGATATCCCCTTCGCCGCAAGCTTTGGCAATCATGACGGTTCTAAATATCAAGATAATAAACAAAATGACACGCAAGAATACAAATATGTCTCTGAGCGAGAAATAGCCAAGTTTTTTTGGTTAAAAAACAAAGCCGAGCTTAATTATCTTTCACAAAATAATTATCCCTTTTTTTACAGTTTTGATTTTGCCAATACCCTTTTTGTCATGATTGACGCGTCAGGCTTTCAAATGTCTAAGCAAGAGTTTTTACTCATAGAGAATATGTTAAAGGCAAATGATGTTAACAAACGCATTATAGTGGTAGGTCATTTGCCACTAACAGGCATAGCAATAAACAGAAATAAATTTGGTGAAGTAATAGAGTCAAGTACTGAACTGATGTCGCTATTTCAACAATATGACGTTGATATGTACATTAGTGGCCACCAACACGTTTATTATCCTGCATTACACCAAGGAGTAATATTACTCAACAGCGGTGGCACACCACCAAGAGCCTTAGTTGACCAGGAAAAAATAGCGAACTCGTGTATTACCGTTTTGTCTATAAATGCTGATGACCAACAGTTTTTTTCGACTACATATAACTTAAAGGATTTAACTAAGCTTGATGAAAGTAAAATCCTTGATAAGGTGAAAGGCTATCCTTTTGATTTAAACAAAACAGTCATTCGAAGTAATACTAATATATCGCCTTAGCCGGTATACCAGCCATAAACAGCTATGCCCGATGAGACATTGCCTAACCCTTTATTATCTTTACAGTGTAAAAAGCAACCAAGCCTCCCCTAAACGGGGGATATGTTGTTTAGCCTTTTTTTGAAATAATCACCTTACAAATTATCAGTAAAGTGACGTTTAGATGAATGATTCAATAAGCTCTGAGTCTATTTATTTTAGTTAACAGCACGCCCTTTTTTACTGTTTACCCGATCGTTTTCACGAGTATGAAATAATGAGTAATCCATTAAACGCCAAACAGGCGTTATTAAACACAAAGTTTTTCCCTTATTGGCTAGATAATAAAGCATCTCCAGAACCAGAACAGGCGTTAACTGATGATATTCAATGTGATTTATTAATTGTTGGCGCAGGCTTTACTGGGCTTTGGGCTGCCATTCATGCTAAAGAAGCCAATCCTGAGCGTGATGTAGTCATTATTGAAGCGCAATCTATTGCCATTGGTGCATCGGGTCGCCCTGCTGCAATTTTATCCGCTTCGGTAATGCATGGTTTAGCCAACGCTGCTCATTTATTTCCAGATGAAATGGATGAACTTGAGCGTTTAGGTAAAGAAAATATGGATGGCTTTAAAGAAGCTATTGAACGTTATAATATTGATTGTGATATCGAATGGGGGGGGGAATTAACCGTTGCCGTTGGTGAAGAAGGACTAGCTGATATTGCTAGTGAATATAAGCTGTATAAGAAGTACGGTCATGATGCGTATTTATTAGATAAAGCCGCCATAAATAATGAAATAAACTCACCACTTTTTCATGGTGGCTTATGGTCTAAAAGTCGTAGTGGCACAGTACACCCGGCAAAACTAGCTTGGGGATTAAAAAAAGTAGCTAAAGAGCTCGGAGTTCGAATTTTTGAAAATAGTCCATTAGTCAACTCAACCCATCTTAAACCTGGGGTATTAGTCATTACGCCTCAAGGTAAAGTGAAAGCCAACAAAGTAATATTAGCGACTAATGCTTTTGCTGCGGGTAGTAATAAAATCACTAGGAGAGTTTCTGCGATTCGTGACCGAATAGTAGTCACTGAACCATTAACCGCCCAGCAACTTAACGAGTTAGGCTGGCAGAATCGTCAAGGTATTTACGATACTCGTACTCAGCTTAATTATATGCGTTTAACTGCCGATAATCGTATTTTGTTTGGCGGTCGCCTAGGATATTTCTTCAATAATGATACCGATCCTAAAGCAGATAAAACTGCTGATAATTTTTATCCGTTAGTGGAGAAGTTTTATAATACTTTCCCCTATTTAAAAGAGATTAAATTCTCTCATGCTTGGAGTGGTCCTATTGCATTGACCACAAGAATGGCCGTGCATTATCAGCATTATTACCAAGGTGATATGATTTATGCTGGCGGTTACTCTGGTTTTGGCGTTACGGCGACACGTTTTGGCGCCAGAGTGGGTTTAGCGATATTAGATAAAACAGGCATTGCAGAAACCAAACTGGCTTTTGCTACCTCATTACCTGGCTATATTCCCCCTGAGCCATTTCGTTGGATAGGCGCAAAAATCACCATGTATGCCCTCGATACATTAGATGAAAAGGGGGGTTGGCGTAAACCATGGATAAAAATGGTGGAGAAAATGGGCTTTCCTGTTACTCAAAATGAGCAATAACCTCTTAACATAAGCGTTACGAATACTAAAATAGTTTATGACTTGTTTGGGTAAGCATGCCTTGAATTGGTCAAGCTTATCCGTGGAATCACGTTGTAGCTTCAATTTATTGCATATACAAAGCAGTTTTACCAACCTTAGTTATACTCAGATATAATTTTTATAATCTAGATAAATTATACTGGTGTGTCATGCTTACAACTGCAAATAAACAACGAAACATATGTATTTTACTTTTGTTTAGCATTTTTTATTGCTTATCTTCGAGTTGTTTATCAAATGAAGTTCAACAAACTAAGATGAAAATGTGCATTGATCATTACCCTCCATTACAAATTATTTTACCAAATGGTAGCGTTACTGGTGAGAATGTAGAAGTGACCAGACAATTAGTTGAGCGTATGGGCCTGCAATTAACTTTTACTCTAAATACCCCTTTTACAAGATGTCTGGTATTGCTCAAACATGGTCTCGTTGACATCATGGCGGGTTTAACAGCCACATTAGAGCGTCGAGAACAATACCATATGTTGCTTTTTGATGATTCAATGCTGAAAGCCTTTTTTATTCTTAAAGGCAGCAATGCAATAGATAACTTTGATGATTTGGCTGGCTTGAGAATTGCGTCCCTACGAGGAGCAAAACATTTTAAACAATTTGATAACGCAAACGACAGTTTATTTACCAAAGTGGAAGTAAATACACTGGAGTCTGCTTTTAAAATGCTTGCTATAGAAAGAGTAGATGCGGTCATAACGACTGATTATTACGGTGACTATTTACTTCAAAATATTAAAGAGTTATCAGATAAAATAATGAAAGCCGGATATGCGTATACCGATAAAACGCAGACTTATATTGCCATTTCAAAAAAGTCCCCTTTTGCCAAACAAATTATACAATTTGAACAAGTTGTTAAAGAGATGTACGATTCAGGTAAATTTAATCAATTAATTTTTGAATTTCAAAAAAAACATCCAGATTATTATAATGATTAAACATAAGTGAGAGATATACATATAGCATCAATAAGCGACAAAAAGTTTAGGGCATATTCAGGCGCGTTAAGCTTTCTAGTTAAAACTACTTAGTAGCGCTATTTTTGAAAGTATGCAGCCACAAGTCATTACCTTTGCCATTGTCATTGATAGCCAACTCAAAGGCTTTCGCCTCATAACGTAGCCCTTGGCCGGAAACACTGGTGTCATAGGCTACTGAAGATTTAGCCCACTTTTTCCCTAACCATTTACCATAAGGGTCGTTAACGATATAGTTTTCACCATCAAAACCTGTAACCACTAATATATGACCCGAGTCAGTAAACCAGCCATGAACAATCGTTGGGATACCTTTACTGGCTAGTTCCTTTAATTGAGCGATAGTGCCGTGCTCATAAAATACATCCTGAATAGCTGAACCCGCATCTCGAGAAACCATATTGAACATGGCTTGTAATTCAAAGGGATCTTGCTTGATGCCAAATTTATTGAACAAATAGTCTGGTGTTCTAGTTTGCACTTTATCCTTGGGTGTAATCACAAAGTAGTCAAGTATCATAGCCACCGAGGTAATATTGCACGCGCGCCAGCCCTGCTCCTTATTTTGCTTTTGATCATAAAAAGGCACTTCGGCTACTTGATAAATCTCTTTTGCATGAACTTTTATTGATAATACCAATAAAAGTAGTGAGCAAATAACGACAAGCATTTTTGACAAGACGTTCATGTTAGATAAAACCTGGAAATTGTGTTTTATATAATTGACCTACCTGTTGTTCTTCTACGACTCTTGCTGCGGTAAAGACATGCTCTTCTTGGTAAGGTCTGCCGACAATTTGAATTGAGCTAGGTACGCCGTTTAAACAAAAACCATTAGGCATTGAAAGTACAGGACATTGACCTAAGGTATTAAAGGGATAAGTCATGAACCAGCCTTTATTGGCATCCACTTGCTGCTCGTTAATAAAGACATTGTCTTTACTGTAATCAAAATCAGCGGCAATATTTGACGTAGCAACCGTTGGACAAATCACTAAGTCATACTCTTTAAATACTTTCGCAAGCTCATCCCACATCTTGCAAGCATGTAAATTCGCATCAAAAACATCATCTAGAGTCGTTCTAGCAACATTTTCTAAATAGAGCTGAACATAGGAAGTTAACTCATCATATTTGTTCGAATCTAGATATTCTCGCTTTAACATTTGCCCCATCAATGCTCGCTGATGAACTTTGGCCGTTTGTATTACTTGCTCATCCCAGTTCAAATCGACAAATTCTACTATGGCACCGGCCTGCTCTAAAATTTTTGCCGTTTTTAATAAGTTATCTTTAATATCAGCATCAACTTGATAAAAACCTAGATCCACCGATATAGCAATTTTAAGTTCTTTAATTGATTTAGTCGGCGTTAGAGCTGGATTAATATCGGGTATAAAAGAATGAGAATCAAGCCAATGAGCGCCTCTTATATGGGGATAAGCAAGTAGCATATCGTCTAAAGTTCGGGTTAACAGGCCGTGATGACAATAGGGATCTATATTATACGGGCTTATATCGGCCACTCGACCGTGGGGTGGTTTATAGCCATAAATGCCACACATAGCAGCAGGAATACGAACAGAACCGCCAATATCGGTGCCATTAGCAAAACTACACATGCCCGAAGCGACCGCAATTGCAGAGCCACCAGAAGAGCCGCCACAAGTCATTGATAAATTCCATGGGTTACGACTCACGCCCCAAAGTTTTGACCACGTCACTGAAGAGGTGGAGAATTCTGGCGTAGTCGTTCTGCCGATGAACATAGCGCCGGCATTTAGTAATGCTTCCGGCACAGGGTCAGTTGATGTGGCAATATAATCTTTTAAACACAGAGAGCCATTAGTCATTGGCTCACCTGTCACATAGGTTTCATCTTTTATCGCCACCGATAGCCCGGAAAGACCAACTGAGGTATTGTTAAAATAAGCTTGTTCCGCGAGTTTAGCCTGCGCTAAAGTGCGCTCAAAAAAAGTAAAACTAAAGGCATTCACCTTTTCGTTTATTTGTTCGAACCTTTGTTGGTAAGCTTTTACTACTTCAACAGGAGAAAGTTGTTTGCTTTTAAATAGCGATAATAGCTCTGTGGCCGGAAGATAATTTAAAGACATTCATATTCTTATAACTGATTTAATATGCGCTCAGTATGAATAATCATGTCTGATATAAACAATTGGAACCTATCGCTTAAAACGATAGTAAAACCGCAAAACCATAATAAAAGTTTATTTCACAGAAAAATTAAAATAGCTTTCAGGATAGACTTGCTCAGCTAAGGTAAAGTGCCACCACTCCATATCATAGTCTGAAAAACCTGCAGCTAACATCAGATTTTTCAATAATAAGCGATTATTCCTTTGCTCAGAACTTATACGCTTATCATCGGTATTCGATATGGGGTCAAATAAATCAAAGGCCGAGCCCATATCGAGCTCTAGCCATTGACCCTTTACTTTTGTCACTAAGGTTAAATCAAGGGTTGAGCCTCGACTATGTCCTGATTTTTCAGCTATATAAGGACCTAGTAAGCTACTTTTCGCTAAATTGGGGTAATAGTTAGCTTTGGTTAATGTATCTTTGAGGTTTTTGGTCCAGCGGATAAAATGATCGACGGCTTTTTGAGGCCGGTAACAATCAAATACTTTGATATTTAAGTTTAATTCATTAGCGCTAAGATAGACTAACCGTAATGCTTTTGCCGCCTTTTGTTGTAAAATACATTTATCCGCATGGTAACCATCAATCACTTCACCAACAAAGTTATTTTCACTATGATATTTGATGTCAAAAACAACATTAGGCAAAATATCATTAATAATAACAAAATCATCAGGCATATTTTTCTGTGCCGTTTGCTGAGCTGATTGTTGTTGCCCTTGATGTGCAATACTAGAAAAACTCAACACAAAAGACACCAAAAAAGCAACATAGCTAACATAAGTAACATAAGTAACTAACTTCATTTATTTCATTCCCTATATAGAAAAATAACCAACAAAAATATACAAACAAAAACTAATCGTCCCACAAAATAATGCGTACGGTAACTGAGTTTTTACATGTTCCAATAAATCACAACCTGAAGCAACGGCACTCACGGCTGTAGTATCTGAAATAGGAGAACAGTGATCACCAAAAACGCCTCCCCCTAATATTGCCGCCAGTATAAGTGCTGGGTCTAAACCTAAATTGACTACTATAGGTATACCTATGGGGATCAAAATGGCAAACGTTCCCCATGAAGTACCTGTGGTAAATGAAATTAAAGCACCGGCCAAAAACAACATGCCTGGCACCCAATATAGTGGTAAATTATTGGCAACTATACCTGAAATAAATTCGCCAGTTCCCAAAGCTTGTAGACTACTGCCTAATGCAAGGGATAATAAAACAATCGTTACTAAGGGCAATAATTCACTCATGCCTTTAAAAGCAATATCTATCACTTGCTGGTGCGTAAATTCACCACTAGTAATCATTAACAAATACCCCACTAAACAGGCCAGAGTACAAGCATAAAGTACTGATAAAGAGCCAGAGCCATTAACAATACTGCCATTTCCTGTCCAAAACATAAACGCCAACATCCCCAATACTAAAGTCATTAATGGCAATAACATGAATCTGGCTTTACTATCTGGCACATCATGTTCAACTTCGTCCTCTTGAATATTTAGTGTTTCTTCAGCTGTCTTTAAAGGGCCATAAACTTTGCCGGTTAAGATGGTAAAAAGCACGACTACTAAGGTTAATATGGCGTAGAAGTTATAAGGTATGGTTGAAATCAAAATGTTAATTGATGAGCTCGGCAGTGAGTAATTACCTAATAAACCTAAAATATATGCACCCCAGCCATTTAGTAATATTAAAATGCAAATAGGTGCACTGGTACTATCGATAATATAGGCAAGTTTCGCGCGGCTCATGCCAAACTTATCAAATAAGCCACGAGAAATAATACCAGCAGTTAATACGCTCAGATTTGACTCGACAAAAACCACCACGCCAGTAAAAAATGTGACTAAGCCTGTACGTCTTTTATTTGTCGCTATGCCCTTATTAATAAACAATTTTACCGTTGCGGTAACCCCGCCAGAATAGCGCATTAAGGCCATCAAGGCGCCAACAATTAATGAGAACATCAATAAGCGTACATTGCCAGGCGAAGAAAACACCGCAACAATTTGATTGATTGTTGAGATTAAGCCATCAAATAAAACCACATTGCTGGTTTCCTTTGATAAATAAATAGTGATAACTTCTGAAGTAAATAGCGACATCAAAAGCGCCAGTAACACTTCCCGCTTCCAAAATACAATGATTATTGCCACCACAGGAGGAAGCACAGTAACCCATTCCATACTTCATACCTTTTCATAGTTCTTTTTTTTATTGTATTAAAATTGCAACTTATGCTCTCCCCTCATATGTGTAATATACAAAACAACGCAATTAACAATAATGGTCGTTATTAATTTTTAATTTAAAGAAATTTATAATGAATCAATTTACCTATATCGATAACCGCTTATATGCTGAAGCGCTGTCAGTGAAGGAAATAGCTAATGAAGTAGTAACGCCATTTTACCTGTATTCACATGCTGAGATAACCAATAACTATCAAAGATTTAGCCAAGCACTTAACAGTATAAATAGTAAAGTAAATTGCCAAATTTGTTATGCGATTAAAGCCAATTCTAATCAAGCAATATTAAAAACTTTAGCACTACTTGGCTCTGGCGCCGACGTAGTGAGTGAAGGGGAATTACAGCGAGCATTAAAAGCAGGCATTCCTGCCAGTAAAATTGTTTTTTCAGGGGTCGGTAAAACCGCACAAGAAATTTCATTTGCCTTAAAAAGTGGTATTTTACAATTTAATGTCGAGTCGGAGCCTGAACTAAAACGTATCAGCAAGCTGAGTGTCGCATTGAATCTCACCGCGAATATCGCCATTAGAATTAATCCCGATATTGAAGCCGATACCCATGAGAAAATTTCAACGGGAAAAGCTGAGAATAAGTTTGGTATTGAACATACCAGAACAAAAGCTATCTATGCCTATGCAGCAAGCTTACCAGGCATTAATGTACAAGGTATCGATGTACATATTGGTTCACAAATTACCAGTTTAACGCCGTTTGATAAAACCTTTAAAAAAATAGCTGAATTAGTCACTGACTTAATAAATGATGGCCATGACATAAAGGTTATTGATGTTGGTGGCGGCATTGGTGTTACCTACAACCCTGAAACGGAAAAACAATGTCATCTGCAGCAATATGCTGAGTTGATTCATCAATACCTTTCTGGGTTAGGCTGTTCGATAATTGTTGAACCTGGTCGAGCATTACTGGCAAGTGCCGGCTTGTTAGTCACTCAAGTTAACTATGTTAAAACTACGCCTGAAAAGCAGTTCCTCATTTTAGATGCTGCCATGAATGATTTCGCGCGCCCTAGTTTGTACGACGCCTATCATCAAATTCTACCTGTAGAACAAAAATCAACGACAAGTGCAATTTATGACATTGTCGGCCCAGTTTGTGAAACTGGTGATACCTTTGCCAAAGCAAGAGAGCTGGCTAGCATTGAGCAAGGTGACTTATTAGTCATTAAAGATACCGGCGCTTATGGCTCAGTTATGTCATCAACCTATAATACCCGACCATTTATTGGTGAAATCATGGTGAAAGGTGATAAATTTTCCACTATTCGCCAACCACAGACATTGGCGGAATTAATCAATAAAGATCTACTACCGGATTGGTTATAAAATGGAAAGTACTAAGTGCTCAGCAACACCGAAGCTTTATATCGGCATAATGTCAGGTACTAGTGTTGACGGTATTGATGTTGTTTTAACTAAAATTAACGACAATAACAGCCAGTTTATCGCTGGTTTGTCTTATCCTTTTGAGCAAACACTTAGAAACGATATCCTTGAACTTTGTCAAACAGCTCACTGCGACCTACAAACCTTAGGGCAAATAACAGTCAACCTTTCGCAACATTATGCGCAAGCAGTGCAGCAACTCGTTACAACACATCAAATTGATAAGTCACAGGTAAGAGCGATTGGCTGTCATGGTCAAACGGTTTTACATCACCCGTTTGGTCAAACACCATTTTCCATGCAACTAGTCAATGCCCACGTTTTAGCGGCCGAAACCGGTATAACCTGCATTACTGACTTCAGGGGTATGGACATAGCATTTCAAGGTCAAGGTGCGCCGCTTGTACCTATGTTTCATCAAAGCCTATTTAAAGGTAGCGATGATAATCCTAAGGTATTACTTAATCTTGGCGGTATTGCCAACCTAAGTATCATCACACCATCGCAATTAACCGGCTTTGATACGGGACCTAGCAATATTTTACTCGATAGCTGGATGCAATATAAGTTCGGCAAAGCCTACGATAAAAATGGCCAACTTTCTGCTTCGGGACAAATAAATAAAAAGCTATTAGAGCAGCTATTAAATGACCCCTACTTCTCCCGCCCTGTACCGAAAAGTACTGGCAGAGAATATTTTAATTTGGCTTGGTTCAAAGCCAAACTAGCCCAAGTTAATGTTACTATTTCTGATGCCGATATCATGGCAACGTTAGTGCAGTTAACTGTTATTAGCATTGTCGATGCGCTAAACCAACGTATTGATGTCACTTTGAATGCGCACACACTGTACGTTTTTGGCGGTGGCTGCCAAAACCATCATTTGATGGTCTCTCTTAAAAAACTATTACCCCACTGGCAAGTAGACACCACAGAAAGTATTGCTATAAATAGTCAGTATATGGAAGCAATGGCATTTGCTTGGCTTGGCTATCGCTGTATCACCGGCCAACCAGGAAACTCACCAAGTGTCACGGGGGCAACACAGCAGGTTATTATGGGACAAATTACCCAAGTTATTGGCCATCAGTTGATACTAGGTGAATAACATAACCTAACAATAACCTCTGATTAATTTCAACAATACAATGAGGATTTAAATCAGATGCCACTTATACAAAAGTAAATAAACTAAGGCGACTTGATTGAAGAGATATTTTTCTAAAGTTTATTCTGCATTCTGAAATCTTTAATTGCCTTAGCCAGTAGAGTCAATGCTGGCTCTAATGCTTCAGCGGTTTTTATCGGTGTGCCATATAACCTAATCGCTTGCTCTTGAGCGGCTAATTCGAGTAAAAAACCACCACCTTTAGAGCCACCAGTAATGTGTAAGGTTTGATTATCTTGGTATCTTATTTCATCATCATAACCTGGACGAGTTCGAAAACCTGCTTCATTCAATGATTGTAATATTTTATAATCATGCAACAAATAATAAGTCAGTTTAAAGGTTTCAGGGCTGATATTTCTTTTATCTAAAATAATTTGCACACCGCCAATATAAAGGCTGCCGTCCTTATACTCTTCAGCCAAAATGATATCAGAATCAAAATGCGGTGAAATAATGGTGACGTTATGTTTTACTGCAGCTTTAAGCACCTTATCGTAATTTCCATAGGCTAAATCAAAGTCTTTTTTATTATTGATGACCGCTTTATCGAACAACATATCTTCGACATTGAGTATATAAGTCGATAAATATTTCTGCTTTAATGCAGCGGTTAATTTAACAATCGCGGGATCAATAAAGTCACGTTCTACACCTAGAGCGCCGCCACTACTCAAGTTTAAATGTTCTGGTTTAGTATGATCAGATAAAATTAATACCTCTGTGCTTGCCATTTTAGCAATAACTTGCTCAATACTGTTTAACTTCACCTTTGTTGGTGTTGATGGCGTAACACTACAGGCAGATAAAATAAGACTACAGCTGATAACTAAAAGTAACTTCATTAAATTTCTCGCGAATAAGTTAAAAAATACATTCTAAACATCTCAACACTAACTAATACCCCTAATAGAGGGGCGACTCAACGATAAGCTAAAACACAATGGTCTGTTATCATTTTCTATGGGTAGTAAATTATAAGGCTGAACCTTTATTGTCTTTAGGTTTACTTACCTCATCGAGTAAACAGAAAATAGATTGATAAGGTATACCACCATGTTCGCTTAAGCCTATTTCACAACTTCTATTATTACTATAGCCCTGCTGGCAATCCTTAGGTTTTTGTTTATTCAAATGTCTTAACGCATGTTTGTTTAGCTCTGGCTGAAAAAAACCTTTGTCGCCAGCAAAAGCACAACAAGACACATCGGCAGGAATGGTTACCTGCTCAGCACAATGTTGAGCAACACTCACTAACTGTTTATCAATGTGTCCTCGCTTAGAGCTGCAGGTAACATGCAACAAAATGGGCTGCTTTTTTGGAGTAATCTCTAAACGAGTTAAGATAAACTGATTAATAAACTCTGCAGATTCATAGACTTTAATGCCATTGCCCGTTTGACTATAGTCTTGCTGATTTAAATGTAGTGCACAAGAACTCGCATCCATCATTATAGGTAACCGACCACCGTCACTCACTTTCAGCAAAGTTTGGTAAGATTGAGTCGACTTACTTTTGGCGTTTTTTTCATCTCCTTTGCTTGAAAAAGCCATACCGCAACACAATGATTGACTTTGCTCAGGGACAAGCACATCAAAACCGGCTTTATTTAGCACTGAAATAACCACTTGTGCTAATGACTTGCCATGATGACCTTCGTTAGGTGCAAATATTCTACCAGCACACGCCGGCATATAAACGACTGTGTTATTTTGTTTTCGTGATTTTTCTTCTTCCGATAGAGTTTCTAAAGAATCTATTGCTACGGGGACTGATGATTTAAACAAACCCGTAGCTAGTTTCCTCTCTCCTTTAGGCCAACTTGAGAAATAAAGTGGCACACGAGAGCCAGACAGTTTATTCATTACCTTAAAGCCACTAGTGACAATTTTATTACCTAAAATACGCTTACTTTTATCTACCAAACTTAACCCGGTGCTCGCTGCTCGCGTCACCGCGGAAAAGTTATTTGCACAAGTATTAGCAATCATTTTTTTTATCGGCGATTGATTAAAGCCCTCCTTTCGAAGTGCTTTAATGAAATCCCCGGTATTAATTCCTACCGGACAATCCATACCACATAAACCAGTTGCTGCGCAGGAGTCTACCGCTAAATATTGGTAGTCATTGCTCAAGTCTTGATATTCCTGCTTAAGTCGATAAAGTTTATCACTAGTCTCAGCCGTCCCTTCATGCTGGCTGATAAGCTGTTTAAGTTGCACTATACGTCGCCATGCAGCTATTCTTTGCCTTGGCGTAAAGGTGAGTCCTTGTGATGGACACACTGACTCACAAAAGCCGCATTCAATGCATTTATCAATAATATCATTTGCTATCGGCATTTCTTTAAGATGTTTGATGTGGGCTTTTTTATCATCATTGATAATTACCCCAGGGTTGAGAATATTGTTTTTATCAAATAAAGTTTTCAGCGCTTTCATTAACTGATAGGCATCTTTACCCCATTCTAGCTCAACAAAAGGCACCATATTACGCCCTGTACCGTGTTCAGCTTTTAGTGAGCCTTTTAACTGTACTGCAACTAGGTTGGCCACGTCAGTCATAAAATCATCATATCTGGATATTTTTTTCGGGGAATCAAACGCTTGAGTAAAGACAAAATGTAAATTGCCCACTAATGCGTGACCAAAAATAATCGCTTCATGGTAACCGTATTTGACAAATAATTTTTGTAACTCAGCAATGCCTTCTGCGAGGTGTACTAATGGAAAAGCGACATCTTCAATAATTACCGTAGTGCCCATTTCTCGCATAGCGCCTACGGCAGGAAAAGTCCCTTTACGAATATTCCATAAAGCCTGATTACGCTCACTGTCGCTATCAAAGTCTAACTGCGAACTAATACTATCGGCGTATTGAGCTACTTGTGCACTGACAAGCGCCACCTTATCTGTTAATAAATTCGGTTCAGCTGCGTGTACCTCGATTAAAAGCGCGACTGAGTCTGCTGGTAAAGATTCAATACCTTTAGGCATGATGTTATGTTCAGCCACACTAAGCAATGCACGTTTATCCAACAACTCTAGGGCATCCACATCAAGCTGTGCTAATTTTTCCACAAGTTGACAGGCAATACTGGTTTTATTAAAAATAAAGAAGCCGGTACTTTTATAGGGATTATCTGCCACTGTATGTAAGGTAATATCGGCAATAAAACCTAATGTCCCTTCGGAGCCAATCATAAGATGCTTAATAATATCTATAGGCTCATTAAAGTCTATCAGGGCATTTATTCCATAACCTGTGGTATTTTTTAAGCGATATTTATGTTGAATTTTTTCTTTAAGGGCCGTATTGCTATGAACTTCTTTAGCGAGTGCCATTAATTGTTTGGTCAAGCCTTGGTGACTTAACAAAAAGTCATTACAGCTTTGCTGACAAGCGGTATTTAATTCAGTACCATCAGCCAAAATTATCGTCATATCACTTAGGGTATGATAACTATTTTGTTTAACTCCACAGCACATGCCTGAAGCATTATTGGCTGCAATACCACCTAGTTTACAACTATTAATTGACGCGGGATCTGGCCCAATCTTTCGAAGGTAGGGTTTAAGCAGTTGATTCGCTTTTGCGCCAATAATACCTGGCTGCAGTGTTATTTTATCACCTTGCTCTAGTATCTTATGATCAGTCCAGTTTTCTGATAGGGTTATCAGTACTGAATCAGTTACCGCCTGACCGGATAAACTGGTACCCGCTGCTCGAAAAGTAATAGCGACGTTATAATTGTTAGCCAGTTCAAGCACTGTTTTTAACTGTTGAGCATTATCAATATTGAGCACTAATTCTGGCGTTAAACGATAAAAACTGGCGTCAGTACCATAGGCATAACGTTTGCTATATTCTGTTATCATTATCTCATGAGGCAGGCTGTTAGCCACTGCTTGAGTGAATTGTTGAAACTGTGTTGCTTGCATTTGTTTATCTTACCAAAATCTACCTTCAGTCGTTAAAGGTATAATAAATAGGGCTTACGTTGTTTTTTAAAACTGGCTAAGCCTTGTTGCCAAGAACTTCTTATTTCATCTTCCGATAAGCCACTTTGTATTTGTTTTCTTAACTGATCAGTGCCGGCTAATTTGTCCATAAACGCTGCACGAGTAAAAAACACCTGCTTATGTTGCTTAAACAAACCATGCCAGGCTATCAGATACGATAAATCCAAACCTGAAGATGTAATCTCACGTAAATCTTGCCCGTTTACCTTGATGCCATTTAATTTGGGCGAACTTGCAGCGCCTTCAATAGGCCTTGGCGTAAAAGAAAATTCACCAATGCCGTATTTGTTAAAACCGATAACTTGAAAAGGAAAGTCTGTACCACGGCCAATACTAACCGGTGTTGCCTCAAAAAAACCTAACGAAGCATAATGTGCGATAGCCGCATCATTGGGCAAATTGGGGCTAGGTTTTACTGGCAGAGAATAACTCATTTCACGTTGATAATTTTTAACAGGAATTACAGTTAAATCAACCTGTTTTTCTATCCAAAACTCTCCATTTATCATTAAGGCCAACTCCCCTACTGTCATACCATGTAGTAAGGGAATTTCATGCATCCCCACAAAAGACTGGAACGACTTATTTAATATAGGACCATCTACATACGCGCCATTTGGGTTTGGTCTATCTAAAACAATAAAAGGAATGTTATTTTCCGCTGCGGCAACCATCATATAATGCATTGAGCTGATATAAGTGTAATAACGTACGCCAACATCTTGAATATCAAAAAGCAATACATCGACTTCTTTGAGGATCTCTCTGGATGGTTTTTTGTGTTTACCGTAAATTGAATAAACTTTAACACCTGTTTGACTGTCTAAACCCGAAGCTACTTTTTCACCGGCATCATGGTCACCTCTAAAGCCATGTTCTGGCGCGAAGATCACCTTTACTTTCACGCCTTTATTCAATAAATAGTCGACTAAGTGTTGTTGTTTTACCCGTGAGGTTTGATTAACAATTAAACCAACACGTTTATTTTTAAGTAAAGGTAGATACTGCAAATGTTGCTCTGCCCCAACAGTTATTTCAGTACTTTGAGTTTGATCAGCTTTTACCGAAGCGACACAAAAGCAGTAAAACAATAAGCCAAACAAGGCCATAATTTTAGTAAATTTATAATTGCTCATTATTATTGCTTTTTATATTCGTCAAAGGCTGCACGTAAAAAACCGTCATTCTGGGCTATTAGCTGTTTTGCCTCTTTAATATCTACATTAGTTAATATCATTAATATCGCTAATTTTGCACTGTAATCTGATTGCTCTAGCGCTTCACGGGCAATATGATGCTGACAACCTGTTGCTTGCATTACGATGCGACTTGCTCTTGCATAAAGCTTCTCATTGCTGGCATGTACATCAATCATCAGGTTTTTATAACTTTTACCTCGGCGAATCATACTCGCTGTCGTTAACATGTTTAAAATCAGTTTTTGTGCGGTGCCTGATTTCATTCGGGTAGAGCCTGTTAATGCTTCAGGCCCTACTTCCGCGTATATTCCTACTCGTGCATTTTTTAATATCGGCGCGCCAGGATTACAAGTAACAGAAACGGTTATAGCCGCTAAAGAATTAGCGTAATCTATTGCTGATATAACATAAGGTGTCCGGCCGCTGGCAGCAATGCCGACCAGTACATCATTTTTATTAAATTTAATTTTTTTAAGATCTTCAATAGCTAAAGTATCACTGTCTTCTGCCCCTTCTACGGCTTTATACATTGCACTATCGCCCCCAGCAATTAACCCTATCACCATATCATCAGTAACCGAAAATGTTGGCGGACATTCCACCGCATCTAATATACCAAGACGACCACTGGTGCCAGCCCCAATATAAATTAGCCGCCCGCCTTTTTTAAAGGTTGCGGTGATATAATCAACAGCCAAGGTTATTTGAGGAATGGCTTTTTCTACCGCCGAAGCAATAAGATGATCTTGTTGGTTAATAAGCGTTAATATTTCGGCTGTCGGCAGCAGATCAATTTCTAATGTGGCTGGATTTTGCCCTTCAGAGACCATAGATTCCAGCGCTGTTATCAAAGCTTGTTCTTGTTCTAAATATTTTTTGGCGGTTATTGACATACTTTTAATTCCTGTTTCCTAGTTAATTGACGTTTTGCTAGTAAACAAGCACCGTCAACCGAATTACCTTTTGCAGAAAGTAATTTGTTTTGTAAGTTGCCACTTAAATATGGCGTGGTAATTTCTGCTAACCCACCCAATAAAATCAAAGGGAGAGAGGTAGAGCCAAGTACTGTTTGTGCAAGTAACTCTACCTGTTTGATATGTTCATTAAAGATACGCTTAGCAACTGAACAGTCGTCTTTGAGTTGAGTCACTAAAGGTGCTAAATTGCCATAATCAACGACGCTCGCTTGGCCTAACCAATTAAGTATTTGGCTTCTATTATCACCTAAGTATTCGCTAATTTTTATAGACAAACTAGAGTTGAAGTCATTCTTTTGATCGTATTCCCAGAGCATGGCTCGAACAGCTTGTTTACCAATATAAACAGCTCCGCCTTCATCGGCAATGCTTGCTCCCCAACCGCCAACCTGCTTAATGTAACCACTGCTATCTAATGACATTGCTACGGAACCTGTACCTAAGGCAAGACAAACAGCAGCTTGGCCATTATTGGCACCAAATAATGAAGTCACCGCATCTGTGGTTACCACTAACTGTTCTTCATCAAGTTGAAAATGTTGTTGTAAAGAATGAATACTTTTTTGCTTAAGTTCATCGTTGCCAGCACCTGCTAACCCCATGGCTATATTGACATATTTTGCTTGGCTAGTGACGGATTGAAGTAACTCAGCCACTAATTTTTTAACGATAGACAGCGCTTGCTCAAAATTTTGGCTCAAAGAACAGCTACCCGCTGTTCGCTCAATTAATATGCTCTGCTCGCTAGACTCTACCGATATTAACCGAGCGATCGTTTTAGTTGCACCACCATCAATACCAATAAGATAGTTGATCATGCGATTACACCCTTTGCTATATTAACGTCATAAGCATTTTGTTTTTTGCCTAAACAACAAACCACAAAGGCGCAAAAAGTACCAATACATAACTGCCAAGTGAAACCTATATTAATCTCTCCAAGCGAAGGACTAATAGATGTAAGCACGTAAGGCTGCATGCTAAAAGTGACCAAAGCACCAACGATTAAAGAGGCCAATACTGACTGTTTATTGCCACGGTTAGTGAATAAGGCGGTAAAATATACCCCTAATAAACCACTATAAGAAAACACCATGACACTTAAGGCAAACGCCAACAAAGGCATTTGTGTATATCGTTGCCAGTAAAAACACAATATGGCCATAACCGCTAAAAATAACGCACTCAGCATCATGCCGAACTGCCCAGCCTTAACAAAATGTTTATCATCATAGTGCTTGTTTAGTTTTGTAACAAAAGGACGATAAATATCTTGCACCATAACACTAGACATAGAGTTAAGGCCTGAGTTTAGTGTTGATAAGGCTGCAGCTATGACACCAACGGTTACTAACCCTCGTACCCCGGAAGGGATTTCATTTAAAATGTAATACATAAAAATAGTAATTTTTTCACCGTCAAAATTTTGCACCACTTGGCTA
>Ga0209395_1002761_pt1 | contig 22479 bp, 18 predicted proteins | sample GOMGulsemesocosm_3_FD_184635 | JGI IMG/M metagenome (GOLD analysis project Ga0209395, IMG submission 184635) | Methane-oxidizing microbial communities from mesocosms in the Gulf of Mexico - GOM9D Gulf of Mexico (SPAdes) (version 2) | ecosystem: Environmental > Aquatic > Marine > Cold seeps... | reverse complement strand
TCGGCGCTGCCGCATACATATTTTCAAGTGCAGTAAAATGGTTAGCATCATTCATGTCTTCTATCCTTGTTTAAATAATCCCTAATACTTAAACAATACATGCGTTTACTAAAGTTATCTATGGCTCTAATGACATAATTTAAACATGCTTCGTTTGATGTTTTTCCATGATGAAATTAACTAACGTCACACCATTTCGTTGTAGCGCATTCTCTTTTATCACAACAAAGCCGCGATGCTCAAAAAATGGCTTAGCAATGAATGATGCTTCAACATATAAACGTTCGATATTGTTGAGTCTTGCCTCCGCAAGCAAGTGCGCATAAAGTGCAGATGCAACGCCCATACCCTGATAATGTGGGTGGGTATAAGTACAGTCAATGTGGCCATCTGAATCAAGTTCGATAAAGCCAGCTACATGCCCATCGATTATCGCCACAAACGGTCTTTTTTCATTTAATCGCTGTGACCAAGCGACATAATCAGGTGGCGTTGGCGCCCAAGCTTCTTTCTGTTCTAGGGTATATGCGGAAGGATCTATGGCGTGAACAGATTGATGAAACAAGTCAGTAATTTCAGCTGCCCATGCGGTTGAATATGATTGAATTTCCATAATATTTATTACAACTAATATGTAGTAGTTATCTGATTAAATTAAACCATTTATCATCAAACGTTGTAAACCCGGACGTATAAAAAAACAAAATAATTAAAAACAATAAGAGATCGATTACTATAGCTTAACAACTGTATTCAGCTTTCTTGGCTTAAGAGCCTTTACTTCAGCCGGTGAAAATTTATATTGCTTTTCTACCTTATCGGATACTTTCTTTGTTATTTCGTTCATCATGTCTAAACCACCACTAAAGTTAAATAAATAGAGTGGCAGGTAAGTTGACGAGTCTAATTTTAAAGTGATTGTGCCAGTGTATATAGCTTCAACGATTGCGTGTTCCTTAAGCTTTAATTTGCCACCGAATAGGGCATTATTCCAGCTCGGCTTGGGTAAGCCTGCTATAGCCTTTTCGATAGCGGAGAGGTCAACTTCATATTTCACAGGGCTACCACAACTCAAAACATTTCCACTGATGCTCCAGCATTCTCTCTCGCGGTATTGCCTAATTCTGAAATTCGCATAAATCCCTGCAATTAAAACGGCCAATACCATGGCAATAATCTGTCGAGTCTCAATTGGAAATTCATAACCCATCGATTCTAGTAGCAGGAATCCCCCACCTCCGAGCAGCACACCTCCGTAAAAAAATCCTACTAGAATGAACTCAAAAAATATCGATATTAAATTTCTAAACTTCAGTTCTGTCTTCATAGTTCAATGACCTAGCTTTCTTTTGTGCGGAACTTCATTAAAAAATCCCAACTTAAAATATCTGTTACAGCGATATTACAAAAAGATAAGTACTAGTTGTCGCTCAAATTACAGCTAATATCATATGCTAAGCCTGAAAAACAAAAAGCCTTGCTCCAAACCCATTGTAATAATGGTCCGGGGCAAGGCTTTTTTGTAGTACTTACTGTTAGTAGTCGATACTGTTGAAGTAGATCCTAACTTAGTGCGATAAAATCTGATCTAAGAACAGTTTTAGACGGTCTGATTGCGGATTATCAAAGAACTCATGCGGTTCATTTTCTTCAATAATTTGTCCTGCATCCATAAAGATAACACGGTCAGCAACTTTCTTAGCAAAACCCATTTCGTGCGTTACACAAATCATGGTAATACCTTCATCAGCGAGCTCAACCATCACATCTAACACTTCTGATACCATTTCTGGATCCAGCGCAGATGTTGGTTCATCAAACAGCATGATCTCAGGGTTAATACACAGGCAACGGGCAATTGCTACACGTTGTTGCTGACCACCAGAAAGCTGATTCGGGAACTTATGTGCTTGATCGGCAATCTTTACACGCTCTAGATATTCCATCGCGGTTTTAATTGCTTCATGACGTGGTTTTTTATGAACCCAAGTCGGTGCCAATAATAAGTTTTCTAATACTGAAAGATGCGGGAACAAATTAAAGTGCTGAAATACCATACCGACTTGCGAGCGGATATGGCGGACAACTTTAACGTCCTCAATCAGATTAGTGCCGTTAATATTAATTTTACCTTCCTGAAATTTTTCAAGATGGTTCAAGCAGCGAATAGTGGTTGATTTACCTGATCCAGATGGACCACAGATAACCACTTTCTCGCCTTTTTTAATATTTAAGTTAACGTCTTTAAGTACGTGAAAATCGCCATACCATTTGTTAACGTCTTGCATGCTGATCATATATTCTTGTTCTGACATGATACTTCCTTATACCAATTACCTTACGTAAATGGTCAGTGTTAATCTGTAAATTTACGGTAATTGTTAGTGATCGGTATTATATCTACGTTCTATCACGCGTGAATATTGCGACATACTGAAACAGAACACCCAATAAATAATGGTAACAAACACATAACCTTCGATTTCAAAACCAAGCCAACTAGTATCACTATTAGTCAGAGTTACCATTGCTAGAATATCGAATAAGCCGATGATTAATACCAACGTCGTATCTTTAAATAACGAGATAAAAGAACCAACCAAATTCGGAATCGAGATCTTTAACGCCTGCGGCAAAATAATTAAAATCATACCCTGCCAATAGGTTAAGCCTAATGACTCGCTCGCTTCGTATTGTCCTTTCGGAATAGCTTGTAAACCACCACGAATAACTTCGGCGATATAAGCCGCTTGGAATAGCGTGATACCAATTAACGCACGTAATAACTTGTCAAATTCGAGACCATCGCTAAAGAATAATGGCAGTACTACCGACGCCATAAATAAAATAGTAATGAGCGGTACACCACGAATAAATTCGATAAAACCAACACATAAGGTTTTAACAACTGGCATATTGTCAGACTGACGACCAAGTGCCAATAAAATACCAATTGGGAACGAAGCAATGATACCTACCGCAGCAACTAAGATGGTTAGCATTAAACCACCCCATTTTTCAGTGCCTACGATTTCAAGCCCCAAGCCACCACGAATCAAGAAGAAGCACACAAATGGGTACAAAATCATGATGACAAATTTAACTTTGATGCTACTAAGACGCGGTACTAAAAAAACAAATACCAAGCTCAAGATTGCAACCAAGTTAGGACGCCAATGTAAGGATTCAGGATAAAACCCATACATAAATTGGTCGAATTTTTCGATGATAAATATCCAGCGAGCACCTTCTTTTACCACTTCTTCTTTGGTGCCACTCCAAGTCGCATCAAAGATCATCCAATCCAATAACGGCGGAATTGTTGCGTAAATAAAATAAATACCCAGCAATGTTAAAAGTGAATTGTGAATATCAGAAAATAAATTCTCTCGCATCCAGAATACAACACCCTTGCTGGTTGAAGGTGCAGGTTTGGCCTCTTTCATTGTATAAACAGCCATATTATCTTCCTTTAATTTCCATTTTTGCATTAACCCAATTCAGCAGCAGTGAAATAACAATACTGAAAACAAGATACACGGCCATCGTCATGAGAATGATCTCAATAGCTTGGCCAACTTGGTTAAGCGTCGTGCCTGAGAACAAGGTGACAATTTCCGGATAACCGATCGCAGTTGCCAGTGATGAGTTTTTCACTAGGTTAAGATATTGGTTGATCACTGGTGGAATAATCACGCGTAATGCTTGCGGTAATACCACTTTACGCAAGATCACATGTTCTTTTAAACCCAGTGATTTGGCCGCTTCTTTTTGCCCTGGGGGTACAGCTTCAATCCCCGCACGCACAGCTTCTGCAATATAAGTCGCAGTATAGATACTTAACGCAAAGATCAGCGCTAGTAACTCAGGAATAATAGTGAGACCACCTTTGAAATTAAAACCTTTCAATGCAGGATATTCCGCACTAATTGGTTGCCCTGTGATGAAGAAGACCAATAGCGGGGCAACAATAATGATAGCCAAAGATACTTTAAATAATGGAAATTCTTCACCGGTTAAGTCGTGGCGTTTAGTTGCCCATTTAGACAGAAAAACAACACTAATACACGCGAGTACAAATGCGACCAAAATAAAGCTACTGCCCGATTCAAAGATCGGATCTGGCATGATCAAACCACGGTTATTAATGAAGATAGAATCAAAATAAGAAATACTCTGACGCGGACTTGGTAATGCGGCAAGTACCACGTTATACCAAAACAATATCTGTAATAAAATGGGGATATTACGGAACGTTTCAATGTAGACCAGCGACAGTTTAGCCACTAAATAATTAGATGATAAACGACCAATACCAACCATCAAGCCAATAATCGACGCTAAGACAATACCAATAACACCCACTAAAATTGTATTTAATAAACCAACTATAAATACATCTAGGAAAGTAGAAGTTGTATCATCATAAGGGATAAGTGATTGACTGATACCAAACCCAGCTGTTTCACCTAAGAATGAAAAACCTGTAGTAATACCCCTTTTTGCTACATTATCAAACATGTTGTTAATGAAGTAAAAAATGCATAAAACCACAACCACTAAAGAAAGCACTTGGAAAATAATTGCGCGATTTTTTGGGCTATTAAATATACCGCTGGAGGTCGGGGGGAGATTTGAATTATTCATAACAAAATAAACCTTTTAAAAAAGGGGGCAAAGCCCCCGATATACCAAGGTCACTTCAATATATCGAAATAATATGAAGTGACTGAGGTATTAATTTATCGAATTGGCATTGCGTACATTAAGCCGCCTTTATTCCATAAATTATTGATGCCACGATCAATGTTAAGAGGTGAATTTTTACCTACGTTGTTATCGAACATTTCTTCGTAGTTACCAACTTGTTTAACAATTTGGTAAGCCCAATCTGATTTAAGGCCTAAGTTTTCGCCGGCTTTACCAGAAACACCAAGTAGACGTTTCACAGATGGGTTAGCTGACTTTAATTGTTTATCAACATTGCTTGCAGTTACACCCAGCTCTTCTGCTTCAAGTGTTGCGAACATAGTCCAACGAACGACATTAAACCACTCATCATCGCCTTGACGAACAACAGGGCCTAGTGGTTCTTTAGAAATGATTTCCGGTAAAACAACTGCCGATTTTGGATCATCTAATTTGATTTTCAAACCGTATAATTGCGATGCGTCTGATGTAATCGCGTCACAACGGCCTTTTTTGAATGCATCGACTGTTTGACCAGACGTATCAAAAGTAACGGCTTTATATTCCATGTTATTAGATTTGAAGTAATCTGTTAGATTCAACTCTGTTGTTGTACCCGCTTGGATACAGAAAGAAGCACCATCAAGCTCTTTCGCTGACGTTAAACCAAGATCCTTGCTAACTAAGAAACCTTGACCATCATAATAGTTAACACCCGCAAAGTTTAAACCAAGTGAAGTATCACGTGTTGCAGTCCAAGTAGATGAACGTGCTAAAACATCAATCTCACCACTTTGTAATGCAGTAAAACGTTCTTTAGCAGTCAGAGGGATGAATTTCACTTTAGATGCATCACCTAATACAGCTGCAGCAACTGAGCGACAAAAATCAACGTCGATACCTTTCCAAACGCCTTTCGAATCGGCCGCAGAGAAACCCGGGATCCCTGTAGAAACACCACAGTTTAATACGCCTTTTTTCGTCACTTGCTCTAATGTAGCAGCATTAACTAAGTTGGGTAATGTCGATGCTAGACCTAGTATTAAAGCTATTTTTGTAACCTTCATATTAATTTCCTTGTCTATTTTTATTATTGTCAGTCTCAATTAAAAAAAACCCTATGGCCCTTAATAATAGTTACTTTTATTGATTTAGGAGCACGAAATAATCATAAGGGAATTTTTCGCCAACATCTATGAAGTAACAAGCGTTTAACAAAAGCATTGGCAACTATTTGATATCACTCACACAACTAATATTTAACATCGAATCAACCATAAATAACCCAATAATCAACATAATTGATGTTGTTTGAGGTTAATGACACTCTAGATTATTCGCTTTTAGATTTTTATTCATTTTTTAACTCTATAATGAAAAGTGATATACCATAGCAATCCTAGGTGTTTTGAATGGTTGTTTAAGGATACAACCGTATAAAATCAGCCTATTTATCAGTCATGCCAGATATTAGTAACGAAAGATGCGAACACAGGAGTATAATTATCATGCTGCCACTACCACATTAGTCTTAGTATTTCGACCTAATGTTTAAGGTTATATTGAGCAAGCTATTCTATATTACTCCGTCATCAAACCAGTAATATTTACACGGCTCAAATTATCAATTTCAAATAATGCTTACGCCCAAACGTCGCAAATAGCGTTGAACCGAAAAAGACTAAAAAGGGATTATGAGAAAAGGCATTTTTAACTGTAACTGCACCATGCGAGATATCTTTGGTGTGAATAGGCTGACTAGAACACCAGCTTAATTTGGCTTGTAGGGTTTGAGTATCATCCGGCACTTCAACACAGAAACGTTGACCACGTTTCACATAAGTTACAAATTTCCCATCAGCATATAATTTGTAATCTCGTACCGCATCCAGCAATTGTACGGGTCTGTATATCCATAATTTCATTCACATCATCCTTAATGTAAAGTTCATACTAATTGTATTGTTCCTTTTTATCTTAGCTAAGCAATTTCATAATCAAGTATGAAATAAGTACTAATAACCCGTTTATTCGTTATAAAACGGATTATTAGTACTTTTAAAATCTAGAGCCACTCAAACAAGAAGCAATAATACTAATTGGTTAAGGTTCTTGACGTGTACTTGCTAGCACGATCTCACGGATACATACATCTTGCGGCTGTGCATAAGCAAATTCAATTGAACGAGCAACATCATCAGGTGCAAGAATATTACCCATGGTTTTCTTCCACTCTTCGTAGCCAGCTTTAATATCTTCTGAAGTAGTGTGTGATAATAATTCAGTTTCAACAGCGCCAGGTGCGATAGTAATTACACGCACATCTGACATAGCAACTTCTTCACGCACATTTTCAGTAATAGCGTGTACCGCAAATTTAGTACCACAGTATGCTGCATGAGCGCCGAATGTTTTACGGCCCGCAACTGAACTAATGTTAATGATAGTACCCGTATTACGCGCTTTCATTGGCGCAAGAACTGCTTGCATGCCGTTTAATAATGCAATCACATTAACGTCAAACATGGTTTTAAATTCTTCTGCTGGCTGAGTATCAATTTGACCTAATAACATCATGCCTGCATTGTTAATCAATAGATCTGCTGGGCCATATAACGCTTCTGCTTTAGCCAGTGCAGCGTGGAATTCAGCATGTACAGTTAAGTCTACTTTTTCACATAAACAATTTGGTAAGTTTAGTGCTTCGAGTTTTTCAACACGACGAGCTACTAATAGTAACGGATGACCAGCCGCGCTTAAACGCTTCGCTGTAGCTTCACCAATACCTGAACTTGCACCTGTGATCACGACTAATTTTTTCATTTTATGCTCTCTATATTTTATAATAATGTTTGATTATATTTACTATTAAAGTGCAGCTATTTAGCTACATACTCAGTGGCTTTAATTGTGTCTACCAATGTTAGACGTAAGCACTCCTGAGTGGATGAAAGAGAGTATATAGAAATGACTATTGTTGATATATACACAATAAAGAACATAACTGTTACGTATTGAGCTACAATGATGGAAGTTTACTTTTACTCAACTTAATCAACACAGGCCATAACATGCAAAGTAACTCTTCTCTTGCCGACATTCGTGCGTTTGTCACCATTGCTGAACAAGGTAGTTTTACCAAAGCTGCTGAAGTGTTGCAGTCATCTCGTGCCCATGTATCCCGTCAGTTAGCACAGCTAGAGCAAGAATTAGGTGTACAACTGATCGTTCGCACGACCCGCGCTCAACGCCTGACCTCAGTTGGTGAGCATTTTTTTCAACAATGCCTTACCTCATTACAAACCATCAACCAAGCCGTGATAGCAGCAAAAGATGATACGGAACAATTACAAGGTAGCATTTTCATTAACTGTGTTGGCGGGGTAATTGGTGAGGATATTCTAGCTAACATTATCAGCGATTTTAATTTACAGTACCCAGATATTGAGGTTGAGCTCGACTTTAGTAGTCCTCGCGTAGACTTGATTTCAGACGCGTTTGATTTAGTCGTGCGTATGGGGGAGTTAGAAGATTCAGGCTTAGTTGCTCGAAAGCTCACTGATATTAAAGTACAGGTATTGGCAAGTCCTGATTACCTTGCTAAACATGCTGTCATTACTCATCCAAAGGACTTAGAACAGCACAATTGTTTAACAGGCAGTATCAAGCGTTGGCGCTTCCATCAAAAATCAGCTCAACACAACAATGCACCTATACATGAATTAGAGATCAACGTTAAAGGCAACTTTAGCTGCAAGAGCGGCCGTGCATTGATTAACGCCGCTAAGAATGGCAATGGCATAGTGCGATTACCTGAGCTGTATTGTGAAAGTGAAATTAACACGAATACCTTAGCAGCCGCTTTAATTTCAGCATCAAATGAAGAGCAATGGCATTCACCTGATGTGCCTCTGTTCTTACTTTATCATCGCAATCGTTATCAACCAGCCCGATTAAAGGTACTAATTGATTTTATCTGCCAGCACTTTAAGCAATTATAAAAATATATTCCGCTCAAACAAACCGCTCGAATGAACCTTTAAATGCTCATTCGAGCACCATTGATTAAGATCAACGTTCCAAAAACTATCTAGTTCATACTTATAAATAGTTAATTTACTATATGAATGGATGAATTATGGGAAAGGTAACTCGTTTCAATAGCGAAGTATTGATCATTGGTGGTGGCGCGACTGGCACTAGTATTATGCGCGATTGCGCATTACGTGGCATAACATGCATATTGCTTGATAAAGGTGATATCGCCTCAGGTACAACGGGCCGCAATCATGGCTTATTGCATTCCGGTGCGCGCTATGCGGTTACCGATGGCGAGTCAGCACGAGAATGTATTCAAGAAAACAAGATCCTCAAACATATTGCCAGTCACTGTATCGAAGACACCAGCGGGTTATTCATTACCTTACCAGAAGATGATCTGGACTTTCAAAATACCTTTATTGACGCTTGCGCAAGTGCAAGTATCGATACACAGCGACTCACACCACAACAAGCTATTGACCTTGAACCAAATGTGAACCGTAACCTACTCGGCGCTGTAAAAGTACCCGACGGTACGCTTGATCCCTTCCGTTTATGCGCATCGAATGTATTAGACGCCAAAAATCATGGTGCACAGCTACTAACCTATTCAATGGTGAAATCATTGATCCGCATTGGCGAGCGTATCATAGGTGCAAAATGTATTAATACCCGCACCAATGAACAGTTTGAAGTATATGCCCAGGAGGTTATCAATGCCGCGGGTATTTGGGGCAAAAACATTTGCCACTACGCTGATTTAAACGTGCAAATGTTGCCAGCCAAAGGGTCTTTATTAGTATTCGAACACCGTATTAACGATCTAGTAATCAACCGTTGCCGTAAACCTGCCGACGCCGACATTTTAGTGCCCGGTGATTCAATTTCGTTAATCGGCACCACTTCCGAAGAAATTGATTACAAGGATATCGATGCCCTCAAAACAAGTGAGAAAGAAGTCAATATCCTCATTGAAGAAGGCGCAAAACTCGCCCCTATACTTGCACAAACCCGTGTTTTACGCGCTTATGCTGGCGTGCGTCCACTCGTCGATGTTGGCGGCGGTGATGGTCGTAACATCAGTCGTGGAATAGTATTACTCGATCATGAACAACGTGATGGCCTAGCAGGCTTTAGCAGTATTCTTGGTGGCAAATTAATGACCAGCCGCTTAATGGCAGAAATGACCACAGACCTGATTGCCAATAAGCTCGGAAATACCACGAGTTGCAGCACCCATTTACAACAACTTCCCGGCTCGGTTGTGATTAACAACAGTAAGCCTCAAAAAACCGTCTTTACCACTAAAGCTGCGACCCATCGTCATGGTCAAAATGCCGTTGCTACTTTCGATCAAAGTACCAAAGGTAAATCCATTGTCTGTGAATGTGAAATGGTATCTGTAGGTGAGATTGAGTACGCCATCAAACAACTCGACGTTACCAACTTAGTTGATTTAAGACGACGTACCCGCCTCGGCATGGGCTCATGTCAAGGTGAGCTCTGTACCTACCGCGCTTCCAGCCTATTTTGTGATTTTGCCAACTGTAGCGGTAATGAATCAAGTAAATTATTAATGCAGTTTTTTGAAGAGCGCTGGAAAGGCATTAAACCAGTATTGTTTGGGGATGCACTGCGAGAAGCCGAGTTTACTTATTGGTTATATGAAGGTTTATTTGGCGCAACGGACATTAACAAGCTAGGCGAAAAACAAGCAGATAAGGAATATTATGAAATTTGATAGCATCATTATTGGCGGTGGTATTGCGGGTTATACTGCAGGATTACGTAGTCTCGAAGCAGGATTAAAAACTGCTATCATTTCCAATGGTCAAAGCGCCCTACACTTTTCATCAGGCTCTATCGACCTGCTCTCGCATACCCCGACAGGAAAAATCATTCGTAATCCTAAAGTGATTTTTGATAAATTTACGACTGAATTCCCAGCTCACCCTTATAGTAAGGTCGGGAAAGGCACCGTATTCGCATCTCTTAAATGGTACAAGAACGAACTCACTAATGCAGGCATTCCACTATTACAACAAGATAATGGTGATAACCACTTACGAATAACGCCGCTTGGCACGTTAAAATCAACTTGGTTATCACAGCCTTATGTGCAGCAGCTGCCGATGCGTCTAACTCAGCATGCTATTAAACGTATTGTCGTCGTACAAATTAATGACTTCCGTGATTTCAATGCCAAGATGGTCACGGATAATTTACTCCAAATACCCGAATTTACAGACGTTGAAATAAGTCATACCAACATTTCGATTGATGGATTCTCAGGACTTAAGCGTAATGCCTGCGAACTGCGCTCGATTGATATAGCCCGCATCTTAACTGACGAAGATGAAATCAAAGCATTGGCGACAAAACTAACCGCAGTCGCGACACCTAATGACCTAGTGATCCTTCCGGCAATAACCGGTAATGGTATGGGGCTGAAGATACTTAACAAGTTACATTCCTTAACCCATTTAACTTTCCACGAAGTACCAACCATGCCACCTTCAATGCTGGGGATCCGTCTGGAAGAAACCATGATTGATTTATTCATCAAGCGCGGTGGCATGTTATTGAAAGGCGACCAAGTCACGCATGGCGACATGGCTGAAGATGATGGACATAGTGGCGAGTTAACCCTTAAGCGTATTTATACCCGTAATTTAGAAACCATGCCGTTAACCGCAGATAATTATATTTTCGCATCCGGTAGTTTCTTTAATAAAGGGCTAATTGCCCATCATAACAAATTGCAAGAGCCTGTTTTTGATTTGGACATGAACAACCATGAAGAACGTAATACATGGTACAGCCCGCAATTTTTTGCTGATAATTCTCAGCCATTTTTATCACTGGGAATCAAAACAAATCATAGATTCAATCCCATGTTAAAAGGGAAAGTCGTCAATAACCTATTTTGTGCCGGTTCGAATCTGGGCGGCTATGATCCCATCGCCGAAGGCAGTGGCAGTGGGGTTGCGATTAGTACTGCCTATCACGCAGTTAATCAACTTTTAAAGAATACGAAAAATAGTCACTTACAGCACATCGCTAGCGACAGCTTGGCATAAGGGGAACATAATGGATTTAGTATCAACACGTTTTGAAAAATGTATCAAGTGTACCATCTGTACCGTGTACTGCCCTGTTGCCAAAGCCAACCCGAATTACCCAGGACCAAAAGAGTCAGGCCCTGATGGTGAGCGACTCAGGATCAAAAGCCCTGAGTATTACGATGAAGCATTAAAACTCTGTACCAACTGTAAACGCTGTGAAACGGCTTGCCCTTCTAACGTCAATGTCGGTGATATTATTGCCGTTGCGCGCGGTAAGTTTGAGAAGAAAAAAATTAACCCTAAACTAATGCGTGATTACATTTTAAGTCACACTGATCTGTTCGGTTCATTATCAACTCCCGTTGCGCCTTTAGTTAATAAGATCACTGATTCAAAAATTATCAAAACCATCATGGATAAAACAGTGGCGATTGATAAGCATAAATCCTTGCCTAAATATTCTTTCGGTTCGTTTAGACATTGGTATAAAAAACAAGCCAATACCCAATCTCAGTTTGAGCGACAAATAAGCTATTTCCACGGTTGTTATGTTAACTACAATAACCCACAGTTAGGTAAAGACTTAGTTAAAGTACTTAATGCCATGAACATTGGCGTTAAATTATTAAAAAAAGAAAAATGCTGCGGAGTGCCGCTCATTGCGAATGGCTTTCATGATAAAGCCCGTAAAAATGCAGAGTTTAATGTTAAGCACATGACCGACGCTGTCGAACAATTTAATACCCCGATCCTATCGACATCATCTACTTGTTCACTCACCCTGAAGCAAGAATATCCGCATGTGTTAAACGTTGATAACAGCAAGATCAGCAATAAACTTGAGTTCATTACGTCATTTTTATTACGCGAGTTTATGAACGGTAATATGCCAAATCTCGCACCAGTGAATAAAACCATCGTCTACCATACGCCATGTCATTTAGAGCGCAGTGGCTTAGCTATATTTACTATCGAGCTGTTACGTACAATCCCTGGTTTAAAGGTTATCGTACTCAACAGTGAATGCTGTGGTTCAGCGGGTACCTATGGTTTTAAGAAAGAAAACTACGAAGTGTCGATGAAGATAGGTAAAGGTTTGTTTGAACAGATTAAACAGGCCAATGCAGACTTTGCTATTACCGATTGTGAAACCTGTAAGTGGCAAATTGACGAAAATACTGACTTGGAAACTATCCATCCAGTAAGCTTATTAGCCCAGTGTTTATCTGAATAAAATAGATTGGCGCAGTGCTTGCCAGACTAATTAATAAAAAAGGACGTCTGCTCTTTATTTACTGTAAATCGTTTACTGTAAATAATGATTTAGACGTCCTCTCAGTATTATTGAAGCTTAACGATTAGTCGTTAAATGAACGTACAATCCAAGCGCGGAACGTACGGCCTTTCAATTTACCTTTACCAATTTTCTGTACCGCTGCTTTAGCGACTTTAGTGTCAACAGCAACATAGGCACAGTGATCAAATAGTTGGATTTTACCCACTAGCTTACCATCAATACCGTCTTTACCTGTTAATGCACCTAAAATGTCACCAGCACGTACTTTCTGCTTTTTACCACCATCAATACGGATACATTCCATCGGCGGAACCATAGGTGATTCATTTAGTACACTTGCAGATGGTAATGCTTCAGGTGTGATCATACCAAAACGATCTTCTAGCTGTGCAACTTGGTAGCCTTCTTTGTCATCAAATAAAGTACAAGCGAAACCTTTACTACCAGCACGGCCAGTACGACCAATACGGTGAACATGCACTTCGCTGTCGTGCGCAACGTTGAAATTAATTACCGCATCTAACGAATCAATATCCAGACCACGAGACGCAACGTCAGTAGCAACAAGAATAGAAACACTCTTCGTTGCAAAACGAACTAACGCTTGGTCACGATCACGCTGTTCTAGGTCACCGTGTAGTGCGATGATACTAAAGCCAAAGTGACCTAACTCATCAGCAACGTCTTGTACGTCTTTCTTGGTATTACAGAAGATAACCGTTGATTCAGGTTTGTGCTGTAATAATAAGCCACGCACTGTATCTAAACGTTCACCAAAATTTTTCACTTTATAGAAGTGTTGTTTGATTGAGCTATCATCATGTGTTGATGCAACTTCAACCATTGTTGGTTCTATCATTATTTTCGATGCAATTGCTTGAATCTTTTTCGGGAACGTTGCACTGAATAATAATGTTTGACGATCACTTGGCGCTTTCTCAACAATCGCGTCGAGTGCATCTTGGAAACCCATTTCTAACATACGATCAGCTTCATCAAGCACAAATGTTGTTAGATTATCTAATCGTAACGTGCCCTTGTTTAAGTGATCTAATACGCGACCTGGCGTACCAACAATAATGTGAGCGCCGTGTTCTAATGAACCGATTTGTGGGCCAAATGGCATACCACCACACAGTGTTAATACTTTAATGTTGTGAATACCACGTGCAAGTTTACGCACTTCTTTCGCTACTTGGTCAGCAAGTTCACGTGTAGGGCAAAGTACTAATGTTTGAATACGGAAACGTTCTACGTTCAAACGCTGAAGTAAACCTAAACCAAAAGCGGCTGTTTTACCTGAACCAGTTTTACCTTGGCCAATGACATCTTTACCTTCAAGGATAGTCGGTAAGCTCTGTGCTTGGATTGGTGTCATTTCGGTATAACCGAGTGTATCCAGATTAGAAACAAGTTCTGGACGTAAATTTAGAGAAGAGAAATTAGTTTGGCTCACAGTGCGTACCCTTAATGGCTATAGTAAATATTACCAACAACAATAAATAAATGCGCACGGTTGCTTGTGCACTTATTTAGTGTGATTGGCATAAAACAAAAAGGGCAAGCTCCGAAGAACATGCCCTTTATACTTAAACGTTTCGATTTAACATCAATTCATTTAAGTTAAACAATCTTAGTGACTATTAATTCAAAGAATTAAAGTACTACGATGTTTTCCGCTTGAGGACCTTTCTGGCCATCAGTAACGTTGAATTCAACTTTTTGGTTTTCTAAAAGTGTACGGAAACCGTCACTTTCGATAGCGCTGAAGTGAGCGAACACGTCAGGGCCGTTTTCTTGTTGAATGAAACCGAAACCTTTAGTTTCGTTGAACCATTTTACTGTACCAATGATTTTAGACATAATAGTAATCCTATTTATCGAGTAATTTAAGTGGCATAACGCCGGTGTTGCTGGAAGTGTTACTACTTACTTATGATAAAACAGGACGAGGTACTATAAAAACTTCGAAATGGAATTCATTCATAAAACTAACCTTAAAGCTGCGGCTAATTATATAGACTTCAGGGATAGTGTCAACAGCCTTATCCCCTATTAATACATAAGCTCTGCCATAATGATCCTGTTTGCACTTCAGCAACCTATCATGTACCCTGCAGCACCGCTGTTATACTAAGCACTAGCGCATAATCGTCGCGTATAGGTAGTAGTAGCACATAAATAGCAACCACATACATTAAAGAGACACTATATGAGTTTTACCGACCTCGGTTTATCTGCACCAATCCTAAAAGCTGTAGCAGAAAAAGGCTACGACACACCATCGGCAATTCAAGCGCAAGCAATACCAGCTGTACTGTCAGGTAGGGATGTAATGGCTGCGGCTCAAACAGGGACAGGTAAAACAGCTGGTTTTACTCTACCTATTTTAGAAAAACTAAGCCAAGGCGCACGCCCACGCCCTAATCAAGTACGCACATTAATCTTAACGCCTACACGTGAACTAGCTGCGCAGATCGCAGAAAACGTTGATGTATATAGCAAGCACTTACGCTTAACATCAACAGTTGTATTTGGTGGCGTTAAAATTAACCCACAAATGATGCGTTTACGCCGTGGTGTTGATATTTTAGTGGCAACGCCTGGTCGTTTATTAGATCTATATAATCAAAATGCAGTGCGTTTTAACCAATTAGAAATTTTGGTATTAGACGAAGCAGACCGTATGCTCGATATGGGCTTCTTACGTGATATCCGTAAAATCCTTGCGGTACTACCAAAAAAACGTCAAAACTTATTATTCTCAGCAACCTTCTCTGATGACATCCGTCAGCTTGCTAAAGGCTTAATCAACGATCCAGTTGAGATTTCAGTGACGCCACGTAATGCTGCCGCTAAATCGGTTGAACAATGGATGCACCCAGTTGATAAGAAGAAAAAACCGTTTCTGTTAACACACCTAATTAAAGAAAACGACTGGAAACAAGTATTGGTATTTACCAAAACTAAACACGGTGCAAACAAGTTAACCAAGCATTTAGAAGAGCAAGGTATTAATGCTGCAGCAATTCACGGTAACAAGAGCCAAAGTGCACGAACTAAAGCACTAGCGAACTTCAAATCAGGTGAAGTAAGAGCGCTTATTGCTACTGACATTGCCGCACGTGGTATCGATATCGAACAATTACCACAAGTAGTTAACTTCGAATTACCAAACGTTCCAGAAGATTATGTTCACCGTATTGGTCGTACCGGTCGTGCTGGTTCTGAAGGTACTGCAATTTCATTAGTTTGTCAGGACGAGCTTAAAGAGCTTGTAGCGATTGAACAATTAACACAAAAACACCTTGAGCGTGTCGTTGTCGATGGTTTTGCACCAATGGATTCATTCCCGACTACACCGGGTATTCGTGCACCAAAAGCGAAAAAACCAAAGAAACCAAAAACAGATCATCAAGATGGTCAACGTTCAGGTGAAAACGCACGTGGTCACAAACCAGCGAGCAAAAACCGTCGCCACACGGGTCCACGTAGTGAAGTAAACCCATCAGCAAATAAAGGCAACCGTCGTCGCCCTGCTGGCGCTGCGAACAAAAGTAGCAACACTAAATAACCACAGTTAACATGATTAAGTTATAACGATTGAGCGATAATATTTTATCGCTTTATATCTATAATTTATCGAACTGTATTTATAAATAGTTGTATGGCACATTGTCTTTCATAATTGGCAATGTGCTTATTTAAGAATCCCTTAATAGTCCAATAACAACCCTTCCATGTTTCACCCGCTATCAATTATTTTACATTTATTTAATCATTTATCCCTGGTTGACATTATTATTTACGTCCGTATTTGCTAGAATATTCACTCTTCATTCAAGAGCGAAAAGTAAATGAAATTACAACAAATAGACAAAATTCGTTATCGTAAACACTTAAACATGGCGAGTGTTGTCGCGACAGCGGTGTTAATCGCTTTTGCATTATTTTATGGCCAAGTTTTAATCCATTTTTTTGCCCCAGCTGATGGCAATAATTTTAAGCTCAATTTAGTTGGTGTTATTCTCGGTGTCGTTAGTTTGCTAGTTGTGTTCAACCGTGTCCGCCAACATGCCTATTTAACTGAAGTCATGTATGTCTGGGATCTAAAGCAAACCAACAATAAAATTTACCGCAAACTCCACCATATTAAGTCGGCGTTAAATGATAGCGACAACAAGGATAATACTGTCAATATCGATGCTATAATCATCTTAAATTATTATTACGCTGCCTCTAAACAACAATATAATTTAGATAACAATACATTAACGATGGACACTCTAGCGGCCGATATAGCCCAATTAGAAACGCTCATAACCGAAAAAAACTTAACCATTTCCGTTGATGATTACAATCCAAGCTTATTAAAGCAGTTTTAACAGCACATCAATAAACCTATAAAAAACAGGCTCGGCTATAATTGCGCCTGTTTTTAGAATAAAAACACAACTTTCTCGTCAATTCCTCGATTTTTATAGCACGTATACAAATTTATTATACCTAAATGGTAAAAAACACCGTAAATGCTACCTTATAGCCAGCTTGCTCTTTTTTGTTCTCAAAAAAACGTGATATACTCCGCGCGAATCTTTAAATAAATAAATTATAGAGAACATAATGGCAGATTTATCTAAATACAGAAATATCGGTATCTTCGCTCACGTTGATGCTGGTAAAACAACAACAACTGAACGTATCCTAAAACTTACTGGTCAGATCCACAAAACTGGTGAAGTTCATGACGGTGAATCAACTACAGATTTCATGGAACAGGAAGCTGAGCGCGGTATTACTATTCAGTCAGCAGCTGTAACTTGCTTCTGGGATAATCACCGTTTTAACGTAATCGATACTCCTGGACACGTTGACTTCACAGTAGAAGTTTACCGTTCACTTAAAGTACTTGATGGCGGTATCGGTGTATTCTGTGGTTCTGGTGGTGTTGAACCACAATCAGAAACTAACTGGCGTTATGCGAATGACTCAGAAGTTGCGCGTATTATCTTCGTAAACAAATTAGACCGTATGGGTGCTGATTTTTACCGCGTTGTTAAGCAAACTCAAGACGTACTAGATGCTAACCCACTAGTTATGGTTCTACCAATCGGTATCGAAGATGATTTCGTTGGTGTTGTTGACCTTCTAACTCGTAAAGCATACGTTTGGGATGAAACTGGTCTTCCAGAAAACTACGAAATTCAAGATGTTCCTGCGGACATGGCTGATAAAGTAGAAGAATACCGTGAAATGCTAATCGAAACTGCTGTAGAGCAAGACGATGACCTAATGGAAGCTTACATGGAAGGTACTGAACCTTCTATTGAAGACGTTAAACGTTGTATCCGTAAAGGTACACGTACAATGGACTTCTTCCCAACTTACTGTGGTTCAGCATTCAAGAACAAAGGTATGCAACTAATTCTTGACGCTGTAGTAGATTACCTACCAAGCCCAACTGAAGTTGATCCTCAGCCGCTTACAGATGAAGAAGGCGAAGCAACTGGCGCAGTTGCTCTTGTTTCAACTAACGAAACTTTTAAAGCACTAGCATTTAAAATTTCTGATGACCGTTTCGGTGCCCTAACATTCATCCGTATCTACTCAGGTATGTTGAAAAAAGGCGATACGATCCTTAACGCTGCAACAGGTAAAACTGAGCGTGTTGGCCGTATGTGTGAAATGCAAGCTGATGACCGTAATGAATTAACTAGCGCACAAGCTGGTGACATCATCGCGATCGTAGGTATGAAAGGTAACGTTCAAACTGGTCACACTCTATGTGATCCAAAAGATCCTATCATCCTAGAAGCTATGGTATTCCCAGAACCAGTAATCTCTATCTCTGTAACACCAAAAGATAAAGGTTCTACTGAGAAAATGGGTATTGCGATCGGTAAAATGGTTGCTGAAGATCCAACTTTCAAAGTTGAAACTGACCAAGATTCAGGCGAAACAATCCTTTCAGGTATGGGTGAACTTCACCTAGACATTAAGGTTGATATCCTTAAGCGTACATACGGCGTTGAATTAGTTGTTGGTGCTCCTCAGGTTGCTTACCGTGAAACTATTACTCAAGCAATTGAAGATAGCTACACGCATAAGAAACAGTCTGGTGGTAGTGGTCAATTCGGTAAGATCGATTACCGTATCAAGCCAGGTGAACCAGGTTCAGGTTTCGTATTCTCATCATCTGTTGTTGGTGGTAACGTTCCTAAAGAATTCTTCCCAGCTGTTGAAAAAGGCTTCAAGAGCCTTATGGACACTGGTGTTCTAGCTGGTTTCCCAGTACTAGACGTTGAAATCGAACTATTCGATGGTGGCTTCCACGCAGTGGATTCATCAGCAGTAGCATTCGAACTTGCTGCACGTGGTGCATTCCGTCAGTCTATCCCTAAAGCTGGCGCACAGTTAATCGAACCAATCATGAAAGTTGACGTATTCACGCCAGACGATCACGTTGGTGACGTAATTGGTGACCTTAACCGTCGTCGTGGTATGATCGCTGGTCAAGACGCTGGTAACACTGGTGTTCGTATTAAAGCTGACGTACCTCTTTCAGAAATGTTTGGTTACATCGGTTCACTACGTACAATGACATCTGGTCGTGGTCAGTTCTCTATGGAGTTCTCACACTACAACCCTTGTCCAGCTAACGTAGCTGAAGGCGTTATCGCTAAAGTTAAAGAAGAAAACGCTAAAAAATAGTCATTATTTTTAGTTAATCTTCTAACCCCAGTTATGCAAATAGCTGGGGTTATTTTTTGCCTGAAAAACAGCACATCCCTTCTATTCTTCTAGCTTAACCTCAACTCGAGATAGCAGACGGAATAAGGATTTAGACTTTTCTAAGCAAAATGTCTTTTTCAGGGATGAAAAAGCCAAGTATACATGGAAGTACTTGCTGCGTTTTTGCGTGAAAACCGTCTAATATCCTTAAGCAGAGTTCGGGTTAGCTTCAGGTATCACTGTCAAATCGCAGACAAAAAAAAGCACCAAGACCATCAGCCTTAGTGCTTTATTTTTACGCCGAACCTAAGCTCGACATATATTAATCTTACTCGAAGTGCCAGTAACCTAAGTTAACCCATTCAATCAATTGCTGACCAAATACCTTATCTTGCATTAGAACTTCAAGTTCTTTAGCTGACTGCTCAGTAGTATTACATAACGTTTGTACGCTTGTAGCAATACTTGCATCAAAGTCATAACGTTCGCCATCAATGAAACAACTGGTCGGCATTTCCGGGAAGTATATTGTCTTCAGTCCGTTTACTTTACGTAAGTAAGATTCCATACCGATTTCATCAATTACGATCGCATAGTCAGCAATGTAACCACCTTCTGGTGCAACTAAATCCAGTTCATGTGCAGACTCGCTGTAATGACGGCCAAGGAAGTCATGCATAACGCTTTTATCTGCCATCAATGATGTCATGATGTCAGTTAGACCTTGTACTTCGCTTGCTTCGATTGAGCCATGCTCTGCGCGAGGTTGTAATTTTGGATCGCTATAACGAACAAACTCTTTGTCTTGTTGTAATAGGTAATCACCAAAATCATTTAACAGTTCTTTTTGATCTTGTGCGCGGAAACCTACTGAATAGTTAATCGCTTCGCCAACAGCATAACCTTCATGAGCACAGTAAGGCGGAATATATAAGATATCACCCGGTTCTAATACTGTATCAATCTCAGCATCGAATGCTTCACAGTGTTTTAGAGCACCGTTGGCAGCAAATTCAACTTGGTTCATATCTTGTGAACCAACACGCCAGTGACGTTTGCCTTGGCCTTGGATAATGAATACACAATAACGATCAATATGTGGGCCTACACCGCCATTATCCGTGCTGTAAGACACCATCAGGTCATCAAAGCGCCAGCTTGGGATAAAGTTAAAGGTATTTGCTAATTCAGCAGACGGATCGTGCCAGTGGTTGATCGCTTGAACTAAAATCGCAGAGCCTGGTTTAGACATTTGCTCGAAGTCTGTGAATGGACCACATTGTGCTTTCCACTCTTCACCTTCGCGGTGAACCATACGTGAAGTAACTTCTTCTTCCATTGCTAAGCCAGCAATTTCTTCCGGTGTAATAGGATCGACGAAATCTTTGAAACCACCTTTTATCAATAGTGGTTTTTTCTGCCAATAGTTTTGCATGAAGTCAGCAATATCAAGATTCAATTTATACATATACAACCCGAAACAAAGAAATAGAGCGCGTATGATAGATAGTTTGTTAATAATAGCAAGCCATAAGCTAACTAAACTGAAGTGCTGTTTGACGCAAAACAAAAAGCCCTGCGATTGCAGGGCTTAGTAGAGAACAAATATTAAAGTTTATATTTATATATTACAGCCAGCATTATTTACTACCGAGTAACACTGTAGTTACGGTGCTGTTATTATCAAACTGACACGACGTTCATCGCCTTCGTTCAAGATAACTTCTGCAGAGTTAATATCATCTTCTGGTGTTGTCACAACTGCATCAATAGACAATTTAGCATTAACTTTAACACTCTGGAATTGTGATATCTTCATCTGCGGCATCATTGCATCAGCATCCGATAATTCAAGCGTCAGTGGTAGTACTGGGTCTAAAATACGTTTAACTGCAAGCGGCGCTCTTGGGCCTTCAACTGCACGTACATAAACATACAAATAACCTTTCATTTGACCAGCTTTATCACCAGTGATCGTGACTGTAACTTGTTCATTAGTTACTGGTGCTGCATTTTCAGGCTGGTTAGCAGGTACTGCAAGTTCAGGCTTACCAATCTGACCTTCAATTTGCTTACGCGCATAGGCAATACTGCCTTCAATCATAGCTAGACGTTCAGGCTGGTCAGCAAGTAATGGCAGCATACGTTGCCATTGTGAAATAGCCCCCATGTAATCTTGCTTCTCTAACGACATAAACGCCGCTGTTGAGATAACTTCAATATCATTCGGCTTTTCTTTAATCAACGTAGCTAAAATACGCTTAGAAAGTGCGACTTTCTCTGGATCATCACTCAGCAGTAATGCCTGTGCGTAACCCGTTACAATCGTAGTATTTTCTGGTGCTAATTTATAAGCTTTATCCATCGCAGTAAATGCCGCATTAGAATCGCCTAATGCCACGTTTAAACGACCCAATAATAACCAACCAAATTCGTTATCAGGTTCTTCGCGCATTTTAGTTGTTAGCGCTAAGCGGAAATCACTTATCTCTTTCTGAGTAATATTTTCACCATCATTCATGACACGGTTAGTCAGTTCAGGTAAGTTAGCGTATACAGCTTGCCAATCAGTTACCTTTTGCTTTGCACCAAAGATTGAATAGAGGGTAACTGAAAATACCACTAAGAACACCAAACCAGAGATCCAAATTAATG
>Ga0209395_1002760_pt1 | contig 22494 bp, 20 predicted proteins | sample GOMGulsemesocosm_3_FD_184635 | JGI IMG/M metagenome (GOLD analysis project Ga0209395, IMG submission 184635) | Methane-oxidizing microbial communities from mesocosms in the Gulf of Mexico - GOM9D Gulf of Mexico (SPAdes) (version 2) | ecosystem: Environmental > Aquatic > Marine > Cold seeps... | reverse complement strand
TGCTAAATTCAATGAGACAGAGGTTTTCCCTTCTGCCGCAATTGTAGACGTAATCAAAATTGTATTTCCTTTTTGCTTTTGTTCCGTAAATAAAAAAGACACATTTGTTCTTAATATTCGAAACGCTTCTGATAAAATAGAACGTGGATTATCCAACGCCACTAATTTAATTCTATCCTTACTAAACGGCACTATTCCCAAGTGTGGTAAATTGTATTTATCTAAATCATTTGTAGAATGCACTTTATTATCTAACAAACCTTTTATATAAATAATACCAACCGGAATTAAGAACCCTAACAGAATTGCACCTAACAAAATAATTTGTTTTTTTGGCGACACTGGTTTACCATCACAGTAAGCTTTATCCAATACCTTTGAATTTGGTACGGTAGCTATTAAAGCTATCTCATTCTCTTCACGCTTTTCTAATAAATATAAATACAATGTTTCTTTTATTTGCTGTTGCCTGAATATGTCACGGTATTCTTTTTCATACCCTGGAATAGAATGTAATTTAGAATTATAGGTATTGGCTTTTGTATTCAACACTTTTAACTTCATATTTGCTGAAGAGACAATATTATTTAAACTGCTTTGCAAACTTTGTTTAATATTATTTAATTCACCTTCCAACTTAACCACGCTTGGATTCTGAATAGAAGACCCCAAAAGTAAACGATTACGTTCTAAAACCAATGTATTATAATTTACAATCATAGCAGCCACCGATTGATCTTCAAAACCTAAATTACTAGGTAACAATTTATCAAATCCATTATGTCCGACAATCATCTCTTCCATAAAACGAACTAATTCTAATTGAATATTGGTTTCAATAATTGCCTTGTCAATTTTGTTTTCTTTTTCTAATAATAACTGTGAATTGACATTAACATCAATTAAATCATTCTCTGTTTTAAAAATCAAACTAGCACTGTCTACTTCAGATAACTCTCTACTAATAAACAACATTCGCTCTTTAATAAAGTCACGCGTATTTTCCGCAATCTCATTCTTATCTTTAATCTCTTCTATCCCGTGCTGAAAAATAAATTCATTTATAATGTCATTATTTTTCTCAATAACTTCCCCTATTAGACTAATTAATAAAATTTTAGATTCTTTGTTTATTTTTGCAACATTTATACTCTTTTGGAGTGAAGTAATTGTAGAACTTAGAGAGTTAATAGACACAACATAATCGAAGCCGACATGTTTGATATCAAATTTTTTTGTTTTATGTACCACTATAGACCCAACTGAAGTGCGTACTTGCTCTCCGAATTTAACCGTACCAAACTCACTACCATCTAACTCTGAAAATATGAATGAATTCTCATCCCGAATAGTCAAATCAAATGTTGTATTTTGAGTATACAAAATACTATCATCTATCTCATGTTCAATTTGTATTGGACTATCTAAATAAACATCTCTTGACTTTAAACCACTACGCTGACCACGAACCACATAACTTTTATTAAGCCCTAACTTTTTCACTACTAACTCTGTTAACTTTCGAGATTTCAATATCTGAATTTCATTCTCCAAATTACTTGAGCCACCAGTCAGCCCTAAATCGTCAAAAATGGCCATACCTGGCATCCCTCCTCCTTTTTTATCATCTTTAATTAAAAGAGTAGCTTTAGAAACAAAACTAGGTTTTGTATATCTCAGATAAACTAAAGCCATTGCTGTAAATACAAATACACTTAACACAAACCACTTCCAATAAGACAGGTAATTAAACAGAAGTTCTCTTATATTCAAATTATCCTCATTTTGTTCAATGTAATTCTCGTTTTCGTTCACTCTTTTATAATTTAATTTTTATTACTTAAGAAGTACCTTTCCAATTTGATAGTACCTATTTTATTTATCATTTATTTTTCCTGCTTCTAGACTAATCATTGTGGCTTTACGCCATGTATACAACATAGCTGTTAACCCAAAAATAACAGACGATAAGAATAGCACTAATATGATCAAATCAAATTTCAACAAAATTAACACCAAAACGCACATAATAATTAAAAAACTTAGACAAGATATGGCAAAAGAGGTTCTTCTATGTGACCATTTAAATCTATCAATTATAACGTGATGAATATGATTTCTATCTGGAGAAAAAGGGCTATTACCTTGCAATATTCTTACAGAAAACACTCGTAAAACGTCAAATAAAGGAATAAGAATAAAAGTCCCCATTATTAGTGGAACAAACCTTGCATCAAAAGGTAATGCACTCAATCCTTCATCAAGCGCTAACAAGCGAATACTTAATACAGCTAACAAAAAGCCTATTACCAATGACCCTGTATCTCCCATAAATATTTTTCTACGCTCGGACAAGTTAAAAAACAAAAAACCAATTAATGCCCCAATCATTGTTACCGCAGTTAATGCTAAAAAATATCTCCCAATCCAAAAAAAGCATATGGCAAAACAAGTTAATGCCACTGTACTTATAGATGCAGCTAAACCATCAATCCCATCAACCAAGTTATAAGCATTAATAATGGCAATCATAATCAATAAAGCCAATGGCACACTGATCCAGATTGGCAGATTATAAATACCAAAAAAGCCGTGAAAACTTTCAATCTCAAACTTATAATGAAATAACACAAACAGACAGGCTAAAATTTGACCACCAAACTTAACACGCGCACTCAAACTTACTAAATCATCCTTTAAACCCAAAAAAAACATAAGCGTAATACCCGGTAATATTGACATTGCTATATTATTGACATCAAATTGATCGTTAAAATACAAGCCAAAAATAAAGATGATGAAAAATGCAATCCCTCCCAAACTAGGTATTGATTTTGAATGAGAACTGCGAATATTTGGTTCATCCATTAACCGTTTAGAATACACAATACGTTTGACTTTAGGCACAAGATAAACTGATGCTAAAAGACAACCTAATAATAAGACCGAAGTGTAAATTATTATATTATCAGCAAACATTTTCATAGCGTCTTTAAATTTATGACCTCAAAGGTAGTACTATTAATTTAATTTAACTTTACGATATGATTTATTATTCGCTCCGCAGTTTTTCCATCCCAAAGCTGTGGAATAGATCCTGTTTTCCAATGACCAGAAAACAATTTTTTCATAGCTGGAGCTATCGCTTCAGGATTAGTTCCAATTAACTCATTCGTTCCTTCTGAAATTGTTTCCGGACGTTCCGTATTATCTCTTAAGGTCATACAAGGTACCCCCATTACAGTTGTTTCTTCCGTTATCCCTCCTGAATCAGTCACAACAGCTTTTGAACGCTCTACTAAATAATTGAATTCTAAATACCCTAAAGGTTCAATCATATGTAAACGCGGATGACTAATACCCAGTGCTTCAATCATTTTAGCTGTACGTGGATGCACTGGAAAAACTAAAGGAATATCTTCAGAATGTACGATAATTTCATCTATTAATGCTTTTAATTTACCTTCTTCATCCACATTTGCAGGACGGTGCAGTGTCATTACAATATATTTTTTTTCTGTAAGTCCAATGGTATGCCATGCTTCTGGTTTTCTAAATCGCGGACGCTGTTTTATCAACGTATCAATCATTGTATTTCCTACATAATATATTTGCTCATCCTTAACTCCTGATAAACGTAAGTTTGAATTCGCAATTTCAGAAGTTGTAAAAAAGTAATTAGTAATCGCATCTGTAATCAAACGGTTAATCTCTTCTGGCATTGACCAATCGTTAGAACGTATACCACCTTCTACGTGGGCTACTTTTGTTTGTAACTTTTGAGCTACAATTGAGCAGGCCATTGTACTTGTTACATCTCCAACTACTAACACTAAATCTGCTGGATTTGCTAATAATTCTTGTTCAAACCTAACCATGATATTTCCAGTTTGCTGAGCTTGCGTTCCGCCTCCTGCTTCTAAATTAGCATGAGGCTTCGGAATTTCTAACTGTTCAAAGAAGTCTCCTGACATTTTTTTATCATAATGCTGGCCGGTATGAATCAAACGGTAATCTATATCTTCACCTTTTGATTTAGCTTTTTGGATAGCATGTATAATAGGCGCTATTTTCATAAAATTTGGACGCGCTCCGGCAATCAATGTAATTTTTTTCATTATTATAATTTGTTCATTTTTAATAAATACATGAATCGGACTAAATGTATCTGTCGCTTTATTCTGGAAGGTTGTTTAATTAAACGATAAGCCCATTCCAAATTGTTTTTAACCCACCATTGTGGCGCTCTGTCAACATTGCCTGTATATACGTCAAAACTACCACCTAACCCTTGATAAAGTACTGGATGAACTTGTTGCATTTCCTCCATCAACAATTCTTGTTTAGGTGACCCCATAGCCACAAAAACAATATCAGGCTTCTTATCTTGTATATCCGCAATTAAATTTTGTTTTTCTATGTCAGTTTTCACATATCCATTTCTAAAACTTACAATATTAATATCTGGATACTCCATTTGGAGTTTTGTAACAGTCTCTAGAATTATAGCCTCTTTACCACCAACTAAATAGAATGTTTTATCTTTATAAAATTGCTCAACAATATCTAACCATAGTTCACAACCAGGTACTTTTACTACATTTTTACATCCTTTTTTCTCTAAAGCCCATACTGCGCCAACACCATCTGGATATCCTAAGTTACGATTAATAATATTTCTAGACTCATCAGTTGCGTGTAAAATTTTTTCCGCATTGATAGCGACAAGAATTGATTTAGTTTCAAACGCATATGAGATTAACTCTTGTCTTGATTGAGGTGCATATGTTTTAACACCATTAAGTTTCTTATAAATCATAATCTTCTATTAATAGATAACTCATTGCATTAAACATAAATGCATTACTCCAACGCATATATGATATTTTTGAACTCATTCCTTTTTTTAATTGATAATAAAAAAATCCTTTCGGCGCTTGCATGTTTTTAGAAACCCAATTAAAGACTTGGTTAGCTAAAACTTTGTTATCTTCAAATCTTTTATTTACAGACAAGTTTACAAACAATTGACCAGGACAATGAATATCAATAGGATACGTTTTATCATGATAATACTTTGGCGTACCATCAGATAAAAAGAAATTGTTTATATAATATTTAAAACCTTTATCAATACTATCATTAAACTGCATATCTCTTGTTTTATCTTGGTAGGTTTGAATAGCATCTAAATTATAACCTGTATGAAAAGAATCTTTCCAGGATTGAACTGACAACATACCATACACCCATGAACCATCATTCTCCTGAGCTTCCACGCATGCTCTAATAGAAGATTCTGCGGTTTTCTTATATAATTCATTTTTATTATAACTAAATAATTGACTCAAAATTTTAGCCCCCAATAAACTGGCGTTAAACACTGTATTATTTCCATTTAAAGCAGAGTAAGAAAATAAAAAACCTGATTTATATTCTGTTCTATTTAAATCATTCAATACAAAATCTCCTGCAGAAAGAGCAGTATTTAAATAGTCTTTATTTTTTGTTATTTCAAAAGCATTTAATAAAGCTGTTACACAAAATGAAGTAGCCACCACGGTTGGTGTATGAGCAGGAAATAAAAATAAACGTCTAGCTTGCCAATCAAAATTATAACCCCAACAGGCTCCGGAATAACTTTTGTTTTGCATTTCTAAGAGTAAATCTGCCAATTCGTTAATACGACCAAGTACTTCTTGTTTAGTTCCAAAACGAGTATCACCTTTTTCAGCAAGCTTATATAGATTACAGTACCCATTTAAAAACAAACCTATTCCTTTCGCATTATGTTGCTTTGGTACTAATAGTAATTTTCTAAAATTAATTGGACTCCTTTTAAAACCTTGAATCCAAGCCAGTCTAGCTAAATCCCATTTTTTAAATGGAGTAGCGTTAAATAGCTTTGAATTCAACCCATCATACGGATCCCATCCTGCAAAATTTTCTTTTTCACAATATGATTTGAGAGAGTTAAAACTTGATGTTAATTTAGATTGCATATTACTTCATAAAATGTGAAAAACCTTCTTTGTGTTTTGGATTTGTAAATATGTCATAATCTAAATCTCTTACATCACCAATAATTTTTGCTGGATTACCCCCAACTATTTTGAATTTTGGTACACTTTTATTTACCACTGAATTTGGTGCAATTATGACATTATCTTCTATTATTACAGGACCAATTATGACACTGTTAACACCTAACCAAACTTTGTTTCCTATTCTCGGGACATTTTTATAAGGAAACTTTCGGCCTGTTGTAACTCTCATTCCAATTATACAGTTTTCACCAATCACAGTTCCTTTTACCAATAGAGTTGAAAGACCTTGATAAGCGAATTTTGTGTTTATTCCAATACTAACACTAGAAGGAATTCTGCTATTAAACAATAAGAAAATCAACCCTTCGAATAAAAATGGGAGTACCGGAATTTTGTATTTATAAAAAAAGTGTCCTAACTTATATAGTATTATCATTATAATGATTTTAATTTACTTTCAATATCCAGTGCAACTTTTGAAGCCAGAAAATGTTTTTTAGCATATTCATTATTGTATTTTCCAATTTCTTTGCATTTATCAGGATTTTCTAATAAATGAATAATTTTGTCAGCATAATCTTTTGGTTCAAGACTTTCAATTAAAAACCCCATTCTATACTCCTCAAAAAAGTCAACTAAGCCGCCAACGGGTCTAGTTATTATCGGTAATCCAAATGCCATTGCTTCAAGTACTGATGTTGGCATGCCTTCGCTGTGGGATGGAAGAATATAGATAGCTGAATCAGTAAAGGTCTCGCTTAATATTTTACCAGATATATTTCCTAGAAATTGAACGTCTTGAATTTTGTTTTTCTGAACAAAGTCTTTTGCTTTTACTAATTGATTCCCATCACCTGCTATTGTTAATGTTGCATTTGGGATTTTAGATTTAACAACCATAAATGCTTCAAGCGTTGTAAATATTCCTTTGTATGTCTCAATACGTGTAAGGAATAAAATGTTTTGATTCCATCCCTTTTTATTGAAATCAAATTTTTGCAATAAGCCATCATTTACTTTAGTTGTCGTAAGGTAAATTGGTTTTGTGATTCCCCACTTGATTAAGTTTTCTTTAAAAGCTTGAGCCAAAACAATAATTTTATCTGCTTTGTTAAATCTCTCATTAAATTTAGTTGAATTGGTATTTAGTTCTTTGACAATGTCATTAGACCAACCATGAAAAAAGACGACAGTTTTGATTTTAAACCACTTTGATATTTTTAAAAATAGAGCATCTCTTTTCAGCGCTGTTTTTCCTAAGGAAGGATTTAATATAATGATATCATATTTGCCAAAAACACACAAAAAAAAGAATTTGATATAATCATAAATTAATAATAGGGGACCTGGTACTCCTTTTCGACCTCCTATAAAATTGTATTTCACATTTTGAGACCAATAAGGGCGTAGGCCTTTAAAGTGATTTGAAACTCCTCCATGGAAGGCCAAATCTGGTGTGTTTATTAAAACTTTCATAATAACAGGTTTATTTAAATAATTGAATACACTCTCAATCCCCTATCTAATACTAAATATTATACCAATAAAATTTATAACTTGTATAATTTTTAATACCTTTCCCATTATCTGCAAGTATTGAGATAGGAAGATAACTAAGTGAGATAATAAGTATAATAAAAAATAACATTCTTCTTTTAGCCCCTCTCTCTTTTAAATAAAACAATAAATACGCTGTTGTTGGAATAGAAAAAATTGTTAAATATGTAATTGGTCTAATGAATATATGATGTGTATTCCCAAATAAATTATATAACAAAAAACCAAAAATAGCAAAATTATAGTTAATTAAAAACAAATCATCTTTAAACCTTTTCTTTAATTTTGAAGAAATCCATATTGTAGATAGTGCAATTAAAATAATAACAATTCTTCTTGGCCCAAAAACTCTGATTTGTTTTTCCTCAAGAAGCAAATCCATATTCTCAGCATAAAAATCATTTCCAATAAACTCAAATAATACAGATAGTGATTTTAAATTATCTATCCAAAACGTCATACTTCCCAAAAGTATAGACAAAATAACAACTGCAATCGTAAATAATCTATTTTTAAAATAATCTTTTTGTGGAATAAAATAAAACACTATTAACACAAGCGCTGAAGTATGCATTAAACTTGCTATAAAAATGATTGATAAATATTTTACAAATTGACGTTTAACAATAAAATGTACGGAAAACACGAACAGTGTTGCCGCTAACATTTGCCGTATTCCATTCATCCAACTCAAATATTCAGGGCCAAATAGAATAATAATTCCAAGAAATGGATAGAGATATCGCTGATCTTTGAATGCATTGTAAATAAAAAATATTTGCAAAAATGCTAGAAAACCGAAATAAAAAGAAAAATGTATATTTGAATTTGCAAATATACTAGTAATAAACTCAAATCCAATTTCTTTATCAAACTGTGAATAGCCACTATTTTGAATACTCAAATAATTTGCAAGATAGTGTTGATGATCTACTCCAACATTCCACCTAACTCCAGAAACAAACGCAAAAACAAATAGAGCCAACCAAACATCCCAAGTCCAAAAAGGAGTTTTTAAGTTTTTCAATCTGTTATTTTTCTCACGAATATGAGATAAACATCCAAGCAAGAATAGTAATAAACCAAAAATAATATATACAAAAAAACTTTGAGTCATTAATTACTTAAATTAGTGTATTGTGATTTATACCCTTTTGGAAAGAAGAAGAAAAAACCTGACCAAAATGAAATATCCATCAGGAATTGAAACGGGATTCTTTCTATAAAATAGAGTAACTTAATTTGATTAGATTTAGCGTTTTTACTTTGGATAAACACCTTGGTAAATAAGATTACAATATAAAGAATACTAACTAACCAATTAAAAGCAAAAGGAATTGAAATCAAACCAAGAAGGAGTAATACTGCCGTATAGTTTGACCTAGCTACTCTTTTTATCACATCAAAATTAAAAAAATGATCTCTGAAGATTAATCCCGGGTATAAATTATTACCTTTCCATAAATCAATCCACATTCGTTTTTCATTATTGTAATCGACAGTATGGTGCTTAGCTGCTAAATAAGGGAATCTTAAAATTTTAATTCCATTTTTTTTCAACCTTATAGTCAAATCTAAATCTTGGCTTCTTCTATATTTATTACGCATTCCACCTATTAACTCCCAGGTACTTTTATTTATTAAACATAGGCCACCGTTCTGATTTAATTCTTGAACTACAATTGGAATATTTACATTATATGTTCTTGGACTGCAACCTATAAATTTGCCATCTGCAGTATAAAAATAATCATCTAAGTGACCTGTTATATAATTGTTCTTTAGGTTACCATCTACAGTAAAGACATACTTTAAAAATTCAGGCTGAATTTCCATATCAGCATCTACAAAAAATAAGATATCGCCATATGCTTCATTTGCTCCTATATTTCTTGCTATAGCAGAGTTTGTTTCCCCTGTTATTTCAAAAATTCTAGTTAAAGGAAATCTTTTTACTATTTCAATACTATTATCAGTTGATTTTGAGTCCACATATATTATATCAAAATCAATTTCTTTGTAGAGCTCTATAAGAATATAAACACTAGAGAGGCTTTTCTCTAATCGATAACCTTCATTTTTCCCAACTAAGATGATACTGACCATAACGATATTATTAATCAATTAGTTTATTGTAAACTTCCTCTTGAAAAACCCTAATAGTTCTACGTTTTGAATACAATTCAAGGCTTTTTATATTGTGGACAGCCAATTCTTTATCAAAATTTAAATTATTAGTTTTTAAGTCATTTTCAAAATCTTCAATTGTAAACACTTTAAAACCTTCATTTAATAAACACGTTCTGTAAATATTTTTTTTGTTTAAATAGACTTTCATTCCATTTTCAAAAGCCATTAATATATTTCCTCCAGCCATTTGACGATAAGAATTAATTACTAAAACAGTCGGTTTATGATAAAATGTTTTAAATTCTTCAATCGGAAGGAACGAATCTATCAAATTAAAATATTTTCTATTCTTCACTTTATCTCTAACTTCTTGGGCATATTTTTTATCTAATCCATAGTTAAAAAGTATTTTAAACTCATAATTTATAGATTTTTGTTCATTTTCGATTAACTTAATAATGTCTAAATGATTATTAAACGAATTTCTACTATTCCCTAAAATAATAATTGGGCTTTCTTCATTTTTTTCTTTTTCCAGAGAAGAAATATTTCTAGAATTTATATATGCTCTCCTAGGTAATTCAATAAATTCAGGTAGATTAGCCCAATATGTTTTTAAAAAATCATACTCTTCTGTACTTAACCCAATCATGTAATCACAGCGTATAATTGCTTCATGAAATAAAGTTATGTTCGATTTTCCAAATTTTAAAATTTGTTTAATGGTTGCTAATCTTTTTTTACATTCATAGATTAAACTTGCCCCCCAGATAGCACTATCTATTTTTTTGGAACTTGAGCTTAAAAATAAGTCTTTTCTTTTTCCATATAACTCATGTCCGAAAAAACGCCAAGCAATTTTAATTTTACTAGATAAATTAAGAGCAATTCTACACTTAATAACATCCAAATCATACAAAATAACTAAATCGGCAACTTCACAACGTTCAATAATTCTATTTAAATCATTTTCTATATCATTAAACAAATATTCATTCGAGTTTAATTTTTTTGAATAAGGAATTTTTCTTTCAATTATAAATAGTTCATTGTTAAATAAGTCACCTTTAAACAAAGTGCTATTCACAATAAATTTGTAATCTGTATGAATATGTATTATATTAATTTCCCTCATCTATATTTCAATATTTTGTCCTTTCAAAATTATAAAATCAATTTATAAAGGTTTAATTTTAGAGAAAAACGGTTTAGCTGGATTCCCCATAACCTTTGATTCTGAATCAACAGCTTTAATAACATTAGAGCCCATTGCTATAAAACAATCATCACCAATTGTAATAAAATTATTTGTACTTGAGTTTATCCCCATAAAATTTCTGGATCCCATAACTATATTGCCAACGGTCGATTGTGTTGCTATAAAATTATAATCTCCCATTTTTGAATCATGACCAATAGTAATATTACTCTGAATTGTACAAAATTCACCAATTACAGCATTTGGATTAACTACAGTATTAGCCATTATAACAGTTCCAGTCCCAATAGTTGCACTCCTAGAAATCATGACACTAGGGTGTATAAAAGTACAATATCTTTCGTTAGGGATACCTAAACTATTTTTTAATTTAATCCTTTCTTTTAAAAGATCTGGACGATATAATTGAAAAATAAACTTTACATCATTTTGATCTTTATATTTTTCATAAACCTCATCTGTTTTCGCTAAAACAGGAAAGCCATTTATTTCAGTACCAAAAGACTCGTCATCAAAAGCAAAACCTAAAAATTCAATATTTGAATTATGCTTAATTTGTGCATCATATATCTGTTCAGCTACAACTACAGCTGTACCTTTACCTCCAATAATTATTACTTTTTCCATTTCTTACAAACTTTAATTATTAATTTTACTTTGCCTTTTTTCTATCAATTCAACTCTTGAAATAATGTCCTTCGACTTTGTAATCAATGGAGGTCCTACAAATTTCCCTTCAATAATAGCCACTCCTTTATTGATTTTTTTTGCCTCTTCATAAAGCCTTAGAAATTCTAGAGAATCATTGTATTCTTTTTGAGTAGGACTATATACTTGGTTTACTAATTCATTTTGTTTTGGATGTAAAACCCACATTCCTCCATATCCAAGTACCTTTCCCGTTTCCAAATGTCTTTCTAGCCCTTCTAAATCGTGAACATGGATATAAGCCGCATCAATAGCTTCTAAATTATGAGCGCGTGCAACGATTGGAACTAATTTGCGGGGATAAGAAATACTTAAGTTTGCCTCAAAATCCCTAACACCTTGTATATCAGATACGTAATCTTCAGACCCGAAACCTAAGGCAATAATTCTTTTAGATGAAATCGCAATTTCATTTATATTAACTATTGACAATGCACTTTCTAAAATTGGAATTATAGTAAAAGAGTTCGCCTCTAACCCTCTTTCTAGTTCAATAGAAGTTAATAAGCTATCTAAGTACTGAACATCCTCCTTTGTATTCGTTTTAGATAATAGAAAACCGTCAATATTACCATGTGTGACCTGCAATACATCTTGTAAGAAAAACTCCGTTTCTATTTCATTTAGTCTTACGTATTTATGAAAGCTATCATATATTTTTTCTTTTGACCTTCTTACTATTATATCTCTTGCAAGAAGTTTATTAGAATCAGGCTGAACACTATCCTCTAAATCAAAAAGAAGTGCATCTGCGTTACTTTTTGCTGCAGAATCTATTAACTTCTCGTTATGTCCAGGAACAAACATCATACTACGCAATAGTTCTTGATTATCCTTCATGATTTCTTTTTTTAACAAGAATTTTTCTTCTAAACCTAATAATATCTACGTTGTTTTGATTATATCCAGTAGTTTCAACATAAATAATTCCTCTATCGTTTTTCGATTTAGAATCTCTTTTTTCTAACACTTCAGTTTTACTATATATAGTATCATTTATAAATGTTGGTTTTAAGTGATTTATACTTTCGTATTCCAAATTAGCTATGGCTTTACCACTTATATCCAACACTGTTAAATGAACAGCTAAACAAAACACCAATGTTCCTGGAACGAGCACTTGACCGTGTTGATTATTTTTACAATAATCAATGTTTGTATGAACAGGATGATGATTCATTGTCAACATTGAGAACAAATTATTGTCTGATTCAAAAATTGTTTTCGATTGACAATGCTCTATTGTTTCACCAACATTGAAATCTTCAAAAAAGTTTCCCATTTTATTTACTTCCATATCTTAAGTTAATTTAATTTGACTATTTATTGTATGCATTAACGATTTAATTCTAAGAATATGAGGCTTCTCATAAATCTTTCCATTTATTGTATAGACTTCCATAGAATCTAACGGTATGTCTTTTACTTTCTCATATACATCTTTCATTTCTACTAACTCTTGATCTGACATATATTTAACATTTTTCAAGACTTCTATTTGACTTGGGTGAATAAGGAATTTCCCACTGGCACCACTATCAAATGCAAAAACACATTCACTTCTTAATTGACCGAAATCATTTAAATCTAAATCAACTCCATCTATATAATTTACATCATATGCTTTTGCGTATAATATTAGTTGTCTTTTATAATGTTCCAAGTGTTCCGATTTGTGCTTAATACCAGTTAATGAACAAAAATCATGACTACCAAATCCAATGCCATGGATCTGTGATGTAAAGGTTTTTAGAATTTCAATTAAATTGATAAAGCAAAGTGGATTTTCAACTAACACTATCATTTCTAAATCTAAATCAGGTACTAGGTTTTTAATTTGAATTAATTCGTCTTTCTTACTTAATTTTGGAATCATTATCCTTCCTTCAAAATGTTGAATAAGCTGAGTTATTTGCTCTAACGAATAGCAATTTTCAAAAAATGGTACTCTTACAAAATGATTCTTTTTTGGAGTTAAAGATAAAACTAAATCAATCGCTTCCCTTTTTGCCTTTAAAGCAACAGCATCTTCTAAATCGATAACGATATAATTGGCATTAATAGAATCAATTTTATTGAGATACTTCTGTTTATCTCCTGGAACAAAAAAGTAAGAATCTAACATGTGTTTTTTTATTAATTATTAGTATAAAAATTCTAAAAAAGATGCAATATCATTTTCTGAATATCTTTGGTCTATTGGTAAAAAAATTATATTCTGAGTAAAGTTATACTCTAATGATTCTAGGGAGACCTGTGAAGTAACATTTGGCCAATAAGTTGCTGTGAAAATCTTATTCTGTAACAGAATTTTCTTTAGTTTATTTCCTTCTTTTGATAAAAATGGATATACCATAGGTATCATATCATTTTTGATTTCAAATTTTAATTCATTCTGGTTTTTTAAAAAGTCATGCAGAAATAGAAAGTTTTTTAATCGTTTTTTTGCTGCAACTTTGTAATCTATACTTTCTAAAATTCTTTTTGTGAAATTTGACATTTTTTTTATAGGCTGCCCTGATAATAAATTATCATTTTCTTGAAAAATTTTATAATATGCCTCTGCTTCTTTCTCGATTCTTCCTGTCAAATGTTCAATTCGACTTATCGAAACGTCTTGTCCAAAATTAGTATTGAGCAAAACATTTGTATATAAATAAGCGCCATCTGGAATCCCAAAAAATTTCCTAGGCGAATAAAATGTATCTACTTTAGGCAAAGGATTAGCATAAAACGCTTGTGAATTATCTATTATTAAATTAATGCACTTCTTACTAACTTCTAAGACCTGTTTATCACAAATACCAAAGTAATTTGTATATACAAAAGCATCACTGCTCTTTAATATTGAAAAATCAAACACTGGTCCAAAATTTTCATCTATCGAATAAAAATGAACCTTTAAATTCAATTTTTCAATAGGCTCCAACATAACATCACAAGTATAATATGGAAGATATATTTCCTCATAGTTCCTTGCACGAAGAATATATTCAAATGCATTTCGACCCGTATTAAGACGAATTGCTTCTTTATGATATTCCTCACTCTTTGGGAGTTCTAATTCAAAATATCCACCGATAGCTTTCATTTCTATAGTTTAGCTTAAATTAACTTTGATAAATTTTGTGTAATCTGACAATACAACCTCAAGTTTAGTTGAATTCTCAAACTTCAGAACCAAAGTCCCAATAGCCTCATTTGCACCTGTAAATGCATTTATTTTATCGCCTTTTTTAACCCAAAGATCAATTTCCTGAATATTATCGTCAAGTATTGGGTCTATAGTTAATTCTCTAAAAGAGCCGGCTTTGTAGCTATACAATATTATTTCAGCCCAACTCCCATCATATTCAGGCTGCCCAATATTTTTTATTTCTTTTCCTAAAGCAGCTTTAATTGAAAGCGATATTAGATCTGTGTTAGTTGCCAAACTTAACATTTCAGAAAGCCTGTTTCCTCCACCTCTTGGTGAGACTTCCATAATATAAGCTTTTCCATTTACAGCCTCACGAACTTCAATATTATAAATAGATGATTTCATTTGTAATAAACGAATCAATCTTTGAAGTTCTAATCTTAAATGAATTTGATTATCTTCCGAAATTGAAGAAGGCCAACTATACGCAGAAGGTGTAAATGGATTGGGTGATTTAAGATCAAAACGTTGATTAGAAAATGAAATATAATTTAATTCTCCATTCACTGATAAGCTATCAGAATCTGAAGAAAATGTGTTACCTTCTATAAACTCCTCAATTATAAATGTTTTTGATGGTGAGAATGATAATGCACTTTTAATAGCTATTAACAACTCATCTTTACAATTTACTTTCATGACACCTTTACTTCCTGCTGAATCGACAGGCTTGACAATAACGGGTAAATCTGATGACTTAAAGTTACTGACAGCAATATCTATATCAGTATAAGTATAAGTATTAGATTTAGGAACTTCAAAATTATGTTTTTCTAAAAACGATCTAAACAAACCTTTATTTTGAAGAATGAGAATTGATTCATATGGACCAGCTGACGGCAAATTCATTTTCTCTGAAACATAGGCAGCAGTAGTTACACCCGGATCAACGGCAAAAGACATAATTCCATCTATATTTAATTCTTTTGCTAATATTAAAACAGCTTCTTTATCAATAATACTAACATTATGATATTCATCAGAAAAAGAATGTGCTATATTATCAGGTAAATAATCACAAGTAATAACATGAATACCCATCTTTTGAGCTGATTTTATAACTGGGATAAGATACCTTAATCCACCAAGTAGTAATAATTTTTTCATTATCAATTATTTTGCACTCTTAATATTAAACGACATATTAACTCTACCTCTACCGGAGTTAAATCATAATATAATGGAAGACATAATACTTTTTTTGCTACACCATTTGTTATTGGCATTTCTGAATCTTCCAGATATGGGAGACCACTAGACAATGATGGATAAAAATACCTCCTAGTAAAAATCTCATGTCCTTCTAAAAAACTTTTAATTTTCAACATTAATTCTTCTGTTTCAAAAACAATCGGGTAATATGCATAATTTACACTTGCTCCAGCACTCCATAAAGGTCTTTTAGCTTGAATACCTTTTAATTTTAAATCATATAGTTTAGTTAGTAACTTTCTTTTATTATGAATAGCATTAATATATTTTATATTCGTTAAACCCATTGCTGCATGATATTCAGAATTTTTACCATTTACCCCTAATTCAGCATAAGATTCGGTACCAGAAAAACCGAAATTTCTTATGTACGCTATTTTTTTTAATAGATTGGAATCATTAGTAATAATAAGTCCTCCCTCTATAGAATGATATAATTTTGTAGCATGCAAACTACATGTACTGATATCACCGTACTCAAAAATAGACTTCCCATTTATTTCAACACCAAAAGCATGTGCTCCATCATAAATTACCTTTAATTTATACTTTTTTGCAATTTTTGCAATTTCTAAGACATCACAAGGATTACCATATACGTGTGTTGCTAGAATAGCAGTTGTATGCTCTGTGATAGCTGCTTCAATCTTTGTTGAGTCAATATTTAATGTCTCCTTATCAATATCAACAAAAACAGGTTGGCATCCCTCCCAAACAATACTACTTGTTGTTGCAATAAAAGAAAATGGAGTAGTAATTATTTCGCCTTTCAAACCTAAAGCTTTAATTGCCATTTGTAACGCAATCGTACCATTTGTAACATACAATAAATGATTCAATTTTAAATGAGTTTTTAAATTCATTTCTAATTCACTAGCTAAAGGCCCCATATTAGTCAACCATTGTCGCTGCCAAATACCAGTTAGATATTTTTCATACTCTTCTTTAGGTGGTAAAAATGGTTTAGTAATTGGAATCATTTGTTTCTCGTTTTAAAAAGTACAATAGCTTGATGTAAAGAACTTTTTTTGTTTAAATAATTAATGCTAAGGTAAAATAAAACCCCAAATATTGAAGCCGAAACTAACTGGACAAACAACATTCCTTCTGGTAACGAAATTGTAATTAAGAACATTAAAACTGCTGTTAATAACCCAAGTATAAGAGATTGACTTAAATCTAAAATTTGTTTGGGAATTGGATAATTTATTAGCTTACTGGAGTAAAACATGTTTACTCCTAATGCAGCGAAAGAAGTAAAAACATTAGACCACACTAAACCTATAACACCGAACTGAAAAGCAACTAGTATAGAAACTACAATAATACTTTTCTTTATTACTTCTAACTTTAAAAACAAATCACTACGTCCATAAACTTTAAGTATGTTAAGATTAAAAGCATGAATAGGATAAAGCATCATAGCTAAACTTAAAATCTGAAAAAACAACACTGCTGGCAACCATTCTTTACCTAATACCAACAAGAATAATGGTTTAGCAACGGCTGCAGTTCCAAGCATTAAAGGAGCAATAACGAAAAATGAAATTCTTATTAATTTTCTATATATTTCTTCTAATCGAATAGGATCATCTTGAATTTGTGAAAGCATTGGGTAAGTTACTTTTCCAATTATACCCGTTAAGGTAGCTGAAGGATACTGGCTAAACTGTTTTGATCGCTCATAAAAACCTAAACTTTGAGCTGAAAAATATTTTCCAATTAAAATGTTATAACTATTCTTAAAAAGAGTGTCTAACAATCCCGAAAGTACAAGTTTATATCCAAACTTATAATGGTGCTTAAATTTTGACATTGAGAAAATAAATTTGAGCTTCCAATTTGAAAACGTCCATAAAAGAATGCATCTAATTAACTCTGTACTTAAAAACATCCAGACAATACTCCAAACACCAAAGCCAGAATACCCCAGATACAAGCCGATAGACACGCCAATAAGTGTACTAGGGAAATTAATTTTAGTAATCAAACTAAATTTCATTTCCTTTGTCAAAATAGCCAATTGTACAGCTGAAAATGAAATTATTACAAAAATCAAACAATAGACCCTAATGATATCAATTAAAATATTATATCCGAAAAAATCAGCAATATGTGGAGCTAAAAGGGCAGTAACACAATAAACTAAAAGCGCCATTATTAGATTGACAAAAAAAATAGTCGAGTAATCTTTATCATCTGGATGTTTTGTCCGAATAAGTGAATTCGTCATTCCACTATCTGTCAAGGCATTACCAATTGCAATAAATATTGCAATCATACCTACCAATCCAAAATCCTTTGGCCCTAACCACCTAGCTAATATTATCATAGCTATAAAAGATAATGCTTTAATAAAAAAAGCATCAAGAATAGTCCAAATTAAGCCAGAAAATGTTTGTTTTTTTAGGGACATTTATTGTTCAACAATTTTTTTTAAATAATCAAAATACCCCCCTTTAAGGTTTGCTATTTTTGTTGACAAATCCTCTTTTAATATCCATGATGACCTTAATGCAATTTCTTCCAAACATGCAATTTTTAACCCTGTTCTTTTTTCTATTGCCTTAACAAACTCTGTGGCTTCAGTCAATGCTTCATGTGTCCCTGTATCTAACCAAGCAAAACCACGACTTAAAATTTGTAGCTTTAAATTCTCTTGCTCAAGATAAGTTTGATTCACCGTTGTGATTTCTAATTCTCCTCTATCTGATGGTTTTACTTCTTTAGCGATACTTATAACAGAATTCGGATAGAAATACAAGCCGACAACAGCATAATTCGATTTTGGATTCTCTGGTTTTTCTTCAATACTAATAACATTGTTATTCTTATCGAATTCAGCTACTCCATATCTTTCAGGATCATCAACATAATTACCAAAAACAACTGCTTTTCCTTCATTCTCAACTGTACTTATAGCATTCTTTAAAATGCTTGAAAGCCCAGCACCATAAAATATATTATCTCCTAGAACCAAGCAAACATCATCATTTTCAATAAACTCTTCCCCTAAGATAAAGGCTTGAGCCAATCCATCGGGACTTGGTTGCTCCTTGTAACTCAATACAATTCCAAATTTACTTCCGTCACCTAATAATTTTTTAAAGTTTGGCAAGTCATTAGGTGTAGATATAATTAAAATTTCTCTAATTCCGGCAAGCATTAATACAGACAAAGGGTAATAAATCATTGGTTTATCATATATCGGTAATAATTGCTTACTAACCGTTATAGTTAAGGGGTGTAATCTAGTACCAGATCCTCCTGCTAATATAATTCCTTTCATTCTTTTTAGTATTGCTTGTTATAATAATTTTGATATTCTCCTGAAGTAACATTACTTAACCAAACTTCATTATTCAAATACCAATCTATTGTTATCGATAATCCTTGTTCAAAAGTTACAGAAGGCTTCCAACCTAATTCTTTATTCAATTTTGAAGCATCAATGGCATATCTTAAATCATGACCTGGTCGATCCTTTACGTATGTGATTAATTTCTGAGCTTCACCTTTTGGTCTGTTTAATTTTACATCCATTTGATCACACAATAATTTAACCAAGTCAATGTTTTTATATTCATTGAAACCTCCAATGTTATACGTTTCATTCCCTCTACCTTTATGAAAAACCATATCAATGGCAATTGCATGGTCTAATACATATAACCAATCTCGGGTATAATTCCCATCTCCATATACAGGTAAAGGTTTACAACTTAATATATTATTAATAAAAAGTGGAATCAGTTTTTCTGGAAACTGGTTTTGCCCGTAATTATTAGAGCAGTTACTAATTACATAAGGCAAACCATAAGTTTCTCCATAAGCTCTTACAAAATGATCTGAACTTGCTTTACTTGCTGAATAAGGAGAATTTGGATCATAAGATGTTGTTTCTTCAAACAGTCCTGTTTCACCTAAAGAACCATATACTTCATCTGTACTCACATGGTAAAATAATTTATCTTTCCATTTTTTTTTCCATGTATCCTTAAAAGCATTTAACAAAATCATTGTACCAAGTATATTTGTTCTAGCAAAAGCCAATGGGTCATTAATAGATCGATCTACATGAGATTCTGCTGCTAAGTGAATAACCGAATCAAAATTATACTCTGAAAAGAGCTCATTAATAAATTTCTCGTCTGTTATATCTCCTTTAATAAAAGTATAATTTGAAGCATTTTCAATATCTTTCAAATTCTCCATATTACCTGCATATGTCAAGGTATCAAGGTTATAAATATGATAACCTGAATAATTTTGAACAAACCTTCTCACAACATGAGAACCTATAAACCCTGCTCCACCTGTAATTAATAACTTCATCCTTTTTTAAATTTTATTTTTATCGATTAAATATCCTTTTTTCAAGTGTGATTAAGTAAAGAGGCTTTTAAATCATCAATTACAGCTATATAAACTGAATCTACGTTATTCTTCTGTGCTAAATACAAAGAAGCCCAATCGATAATATTTATTAAATACAATGACCGTGATAACAAGCTATTTCCTTCTGCTTGTAAGATCATAATATCATTAGTTTTAGTTTTAATAGTTTTAATCGAGAAAGCCAAACGTTTTTTATTTTGAGAATGCCAATCATTAGTATCTAAGAACAATACCGCATATTTCTCATTTCCACCATACCAACCAACTAATTCATTATGATTCATTTCTGGAACAACATGATGATTACATAGTATTTTGCTATTCTCATTGAATTGCTGCCTAGCACGAATAGCAATCCCTACATCTTTAGTTTCACTATAAATGATTAATTCTTTACTATTAATAAAATCTGCCAATCGTTTTGCCTTTAAGTGGATTTCATCTCTATTGGAAATAAGTAATTCTTTAGCAGCAGAAAATTCAATAAGCTTGTTTTTCTTAATTAAACCTAATTCTCCAAAAACATGAATCAATTGAACAATAGAAAAGCCAAGAGCCGTACGTGGAGGATTGTTTGCAGGCATTATGATACACTCATAGCTCCACTTCTTACAAAAAGATTGCAAACTCCCCCCTGAACACAAACCAATAATTGATGCACCTTTTTCTTTTCCTAAATTAACTGTCGAAATAATTTCTTCTGTATTCCCTGAGTATGAAGAGGCGATAATCAATGTTTTCTCATTTACAAAATTTGGCAATGTGTAATCTTGACATATAATAATTGGGATTTTTATTTCATCTACGATCCAAGACGTCACAAGATTAGCTCCTATTCCAGAACCACCCATACCGCAAATAACTACATTATTAAAATTAGGATAACTCTTTTTCAAAGAGTTATTTTTCGCAATTATCATTGCTTCGGTTAAACTATCCGGAAAGTCTTCAATGAGTACCTTCATGTATTCATTGTTTTTTTTAGTTTCAGAAATCATTTATTATTCTAGTTTTAATATGGCTTCGCCACGGTCAGTTACAATTGATTTTGTACTAACAATAGGTAAAAAAGAAAAAACTCTTCTCTTTTAATAATAACACTGTTACTCTACTCTCTATAAATAGCCAATTTATTCCCTAATTAACATTTTATAAAAAATCGATAAACACCGATAAACTTACTAAACTTGTCAAACTTTACTTTCTAGCTTTTAATTATTTAGTAATAATACTAACGGTTGTCAATATCAATGATGTCAATGAGATGAAAATACCAGAAGTTGTCACCAATAATGAAGACCTAGAGCGGGCAGTACTGCTTGGCTCAACATACACCATGTCATTTTGTTCTAAATAATAAACGGGTGAATTAAATAAATCCGAAGACGTTAAATCAATTCTATACTCTTTTTTTACACCATCAGTATCTCTAATGACTAATACATTTTTTCTACTTCCTGTAATCCTCAAATCCCCAGCTAAACCAACAGCCTCTAAAAGCGTGATTCTTTCATTAGGCACTTTAAACGTTCCTGGTCTAGCTACATCACCTAATACAGTTATTTTATAATTTAAAATTTGAAAATTAACGATTGGATGATTGATATATACCGACAATTTGGATTCAATAAGTGAAACTGCTTCTAATCTTGACAAACCACTTAACTGTATCGCTCCAAGAAATGGCATATTAACATTCCCATTTTCATCAATTAAATACCCTATTCTTTCAGGATTCCCTCCTGAATACCCAGAGCTAATAGCTCTTGAAGTTAACGAAACGGGTAAATTAAACGGAATCGCAGCTTCTGGATTATCTCCTGTTACTACGATTGACAATAAATCATCTTTTTTGAATGTCGGCGTGTAATTACTCGTATTTACAATAGAAGAATCACTTCCAGAAACACCGTTTTGAAAATACACTAATTTTTCACGCGTTTTGCATGAAGTAATTGAAATTAATAATACCGTTAGTATACTTAAGTAAAAAATATTGTTTTTCATAGTCAATCTTGTTGTAA
>Ga0209395_1002758_pt1 | contig 22502 bp, 17 predicted proteins | sample GOMGulsemesocosm_3_FD_184635 | JGI IMG/M metagenome (GOLD analysis project Ga0209395, IMG submission 184635) | Methane-oxidizing microbial communities from mesocosms in the Gulf of Mexico - GOM9D Gulf of Mexico (SPAdes) (version 2) | ecosystem: Environmental > Aquatic > Marine > Cold seeps... | reverse complement strand
GTGGTTGTCTTGTACAAAAGTACGTTCAGAACAATGCTGACTAAACTCATCAACACGAAAGGTTTCCATAAAGAAACCACGTTCATCACCAAACACATTAGGTTCAATAATTTTCACATCAGGGATATTAGTATCCAAATACTTCATTCTCTATTTCCTGTTATCTTAAGCAACCATATTGTCATGCCTTAGTCCGTAATTTTTAACCATCGTTGTAATTCTAATGGACTAGCCGTACCCTGAGCAAATCACCATCAACCTGATCAAAACTCCGCCATCCAGAACTTGTTTCAGGATCTAGTCCTTAAAATCAAAAACACTGATACTGAAATAAATTCAGCTTGTCGACATTAAAGAGAAGCAACAATCGATGACCTAAATTGAACAAACACTAAAAAACACGACCATCAATTAACTGCAAAAGATACTCACCGTAACCACTTTTACGCAACGGCTGAGCAATTTCACGCAATTTCTCTTCACTCAACCAACCATTACGATATGCAACTTCTTCAGGACAATTAACTTTTAACCCTTGACGCTTCTCAATAGTAGAAATAAAATTAGCAGCAGCGAGTAAATCATCATGGGTACCCGTATCAAGCCATGCTGTACCGCGCCCCATAATTTCTACTTTCAACTCTCCAGCTTTTAAGTACTGATCAATTACATCAGTTATCTCTAATTCACCTCGGGCAGAAGGCTGAACATTTTTCGAAAATTCGACCACGCGCTTATCAAAAAAGTACAAACCTGGCACTGCGTAATTAGACTTTGGTACTTCTGGCTTTTCTTCAATAGAAACTGCTGTACCTGATTCATCGAATTCAACTACACCATAAGAGCGAGGATTGGACACGTGATAACCAAAAACGGTTCCACCTGACTCTTGAGAATTAGCGGTTTGTAGCGATTTGGTCAAATCATGTCCGTAAAACATATTATCACCAAGAACAAGTGCGGCAGCAGAGCCGGCAAGGAAATTCTCCGCCAAAATAAAAGCCTGCGCTAAACCATCAGGGCTAGGTTGAACTTTGTAAGATATAGAAACACCAAAATTTCTACCATCACCCAATAAACTTTCAAAACGATGAATTTCTTCAGGTGTAGATATAATCAGAATGTCTTGAATACCCGCTTGCATAAGCGTGGCAAGTGGATAATAAATCATAGGTTTATCGTAAACTGGCATTAACTGTTTACTAACTACTTTCGTTAAAGGGTAAAGGCGTGTACCGCTTCCCCCTGCCAATATTATTCCTTTATGCATATGAATACCTAACTTCCTAATTAAATAAATTAAAATATTGTTTCTTTACTATTCTCCAAGTATACCTGCGTTCAGCAATTTCTTTCATATTACTTGCATTATCAAGAGATACAGATGAATTAATTAACTTAATTAATTCATCTGTATTATCAAAAAACTGAGCGCTATCTTCTGTTGATGCTCTATTATAATTACAATCAAATGCAAAAATAGGTTTGCCAAAATGCATCATTTCAACCAAGGAAGGATTGGTACCACCAGCAGAATGGCCATGGATATAAAAAGAGCATTTTTGACGAATTTCAAATAATGTTTCGATGTCATAAATAGGATCAATAATTTCTATATTACTGTACTGTTGATATTTATTTCTCATCAAACAGCCAAAATCACTATTACTCCAATTACCAATAAACTTCAAAGTTTTATTTGTTTTACTAAAGCTTTCTAAAATCAGTTCAACATTATTTTCAGGTTCGACTCTACAGAGTGCTAAAGCATAATCATCATCTGAAATTGATAAACTTTTCACAATAGCGTGATCGCCACCATAAGCGATTATTTCAGCAGCGACATTATATTCTAGCATCACATAGTCGGCAATACCTTTATTGTCAGCTACTACTATATCTGAATATTTTACAGCAACTTTTTCTGAAAACTTTAAAAAACGTTTAGCCCAGAAATTCCATTTGTCCCTCTTCCACTCTAAACCATCAATGTTAGTAATAATTTTAGCTTTACTAAATAACCTAATAAAAGGTAAACAAACAGCACCAGATACACCTAAAATCAACAAATTTTCTGATCTTTTGATAAAAGCGGCATGTAATAATGAACAAAAATCATATGGGATACTTTGTGCGCCATTTGCATTTAAAGGAATATATACAAGTTCAGCATTCTTGTACTCTGTCCGTTTTACTGAATAACTTTTAGAAGAGCAATAAATTATTACACTATTATCTAGGCTACTTTCATCTAATAAATTTTCTACAAGGGTTTCAAAACCACCATAGCACGCGGGTACACCAACGGTACCTATAACGGCTATCATATTGAATTTTCCATTTTTAATCTTCCTAAACTAATTTAAACATTAAATAACTCTTATATTTGCCTATTTAATAACAAGCTTTAGTAACTGATAAGTTTACGCCATTTCATTATTCCTATACACCTAAGCATTAAAATTAGACATTCTGTGAAAAGCATTGTGTATGCGATAGAGTATGGCTCTAGCTTGTCAAAACTAAGTAGTAAAAATAAAAGAAAAATGTGAATTATTGCGCCAAACTGGACAGTTCTATGAGCAAAACTTAATTGATTTATTCCCCCAAAAACAGGGTAGCCCAAATTTCTGCCTAAGAAATTAGCAATAATAATATAAAGAAATATTACAACTAGTTGGTTTATATTTGTAAGCTCATCTCCAAAGATCAGTTTTATAAAGTAATCTCGAAATTGAAAAAAAACAAATAAGCTAATGACTAAAAACAATAAAAAGATCAAAGTGACTTTGAAGTATAGTTTCCAATCTTTGGTACGTTGCATATAAGGATAAAGAGCTTGTGTGACTGGTGATGTTAATGATTGCCCAGCTTTAAAGATTTGATCACATATTGCAAAGTTAGCTATCTGTGCACTTGTTCCTACGCTTCCTAAAACAACTATATTCATGGATGTAAAAGCAGCAACGGAAACCCTAGAAGCAAAAAAATCTAAATTCTCTTTTAATAACAGTATTACATCTTTAAATTTCGGGATTGAAAAAGTATATCCCCTGTATAAATATTCACAACAAGATATTAACGTAGCTATAAATTGAGCTATTCCCCAGCTGAACAGTACAATTAGACCATCATTTGCATCTTCAACAAAGTACAAAACAAAGACTAAATAAAAAAATTTGGAGGAAGCCAGATAAGTTACTACACTTGACATTCGCTCTATCCCATGAAAAAACCAAACAGGTTGGTATGCTTGGCAAGATATAGTGAAGATAGCAACCCATGCAAGTCTATAATCCAACTCTGCGAAAGCAGAATAGATAAGAACTAATGAAGAAACCAAAAAAACTAAAATTATTTTTGATACAAAAATTAGACTTACATAATTTGAAATTTTGATTTTATCATATTCAAATTTAGCAATAGTTCTAGTTGCTGACAATGTAAACCCAAAATCCGTTACAACAAAGGAAAGCTGTATAATTGCCAACCAAAGAGCAACTTCACCATAGGATTCTACACCTAAAACACGAACAAAAAAAGGTAACAGCAACAGTGGAACTAGATAATTAGTGCCTTGCAATAAAAATAAATAAAAAGAGTTCTTCATTATCATAGATTAGCCGGTGCCCTTTTGAGATAGAGTTTAAAAGTTAAAAATACCATTATTGTTATTTTGGCGATTTTAACGTTGATAAAACATAAAAAAAGTATACAAAAACTATAGAAAGTGCTGTTTGAAATAAAGTATTAGAAAGGCCACCTGTGGTAGATCTAGCGATGCCAAGGCTAAACAGAACAATAATCAATAACATTAATGAATTAGACTTTGCTTGTACGATTCTATTCTCCATTAACATAACCCCCCCACCTAAGAAGAACATCCCAAACCAATAAAAAGGACCAAAATTTATATAGAAATCACCTATAATTGTAGGTGTAACTCCCCCTCCAAATTTCATAGGTAATTTGGTTGTAAGCCATTGAGTAAATTCGATTGATTCTCCGGGAAGTAATGAGGAAAATTTATAAAAGAATGTGGCTCCATATTTGTAATCAGAGTAGTTATCAACGACTACATTTAGTATATAAACTGAAACTGAAGTTGCATGGCCTATTTTAATTAAAAAACTTTGAATAATAGCCCCATCACCTCTAAAAGCACCAATCGCTAATATACCTATGATTAAGCTCCCCCCTAACTTCAAAGCTTTAAGAAAATCAATTTTACTACCGTCCAAAAAGCGAAGTATAATAATAAATAAAATGATGTTTTGGAAAAAAGTTCCTCTAAAGCCAGTGCCAAGAATTAAAACATTAGAAATTATAAACAACATAATAGCTAATTTACGATTCCATCCTGTCGAAACTATCAATAATATCAAAGCTGAAATAGGTCCATATCGCATCGGCTGAAGAAAAGCTCCATTGCCAGACATAGCAGCAATTCTTTCTTCCGGAGAGTGAGCTGTAAATAAAGGAATGGTACCTATTTTCAAAAAGTACAGAAGTGATAAAATAATGCTAAAAATACTAAAAAAAAGCGAAATCCAACCAATAACGTTTTTATTTCTTATATTATTTTTAAACATATATGTATGTTTTTTCTGTTTAAAAACATTCCAAACATTAAATAATAAAAAGGATATTAAAACCATAAAGCCGATATCATTGTTAAAGCCCCGAATTAACGACTCAGATGCAACACCTAAAAATATAAAAAACACATAAAAATAATTAAAAAGTGAAAATGGCAATTTAAGATCATTAAAGCCTCTGTATAAATATACTAGAAATATAGAAAGTAAAGCAGAAGCGATGTAACCAATATAACTATCTGCAACTAAGTACATCATTATTATACAAATAGATATAAGAGAATACCCTCCTAATAAACCGAGTTTATACATTGCCTAATCTCACTCAAATACATTTTTTATACTAGTATATAACTCTAATTCCCTAGCAAGGTAACACTTCGAATTTTGTTTATTTATAAAAGGTTTAAAATCAAGCAGGTAATGGTTCAATTCTGTAACATTCGAAAATTTTGGAATGGGTAATTCTTTTTCAAAACCTGTAGATATACCTCTTTCAGCTGTATACTCTTGAAAGTCAGGAGTATACATAATAACAGGCACCCCTATTTCGAGAGAATCAAAAAGGATTGAAGAATAATCTGAAATAATAATAGAGGCTTTACCGACTAAATCTTCTATTGTATATTTATTGTCAATGGCCTTTACATCGGTAGGGTGGTAGCGAATAAAAAGCTTAAAATCATTTTCTTTAATAGTTTTTAAAAATTCAATGTCTTCACCAAGGTCCCATTTTCTATTTTTGGTTAGCCTATAGGTTGGAATGTATACTATATTTATATTAGAACTTGATATTTCTGATTCTCTTTTGGCATAAAAATTAATTAAGTATGGTGTAATTAATAAAGCAACTCTACTTTCATCCACTATACCGTATGAATTAATAATAGTTTTCCTTGAATATTCGTTACAAGCGACAACCAACTTATATGCATTAAATTCTTCACATCGTTTTATTGTGTCTTTATTAGTAACTGTTTTATCAAAGATCCCTAGAGCTTTCAAAGCCGTACCGTGTTGGAATTGAATCACATTTTTATATTTTAAATTTACAAAATTAGGCATCCCAACAGTTATAGCGTAGTTCTTACTAAATAAAAGGTAATATATTCCTAAAGGGGAAAAACGCTTTAATCCGACTGAATTTACTTTTTTTGAAATGAAAATTACTTTTCTATCAGTAAATTTTATCTTCAGATAGTCAAAAGCATCTTTGCTGTGAGAGCTGTAACCAAATGTATAATCATAAACAATAATATTTTTATTATTTAAATTAATTAAAGATAAACGCCTGACTATTGCTAGTACAATATTTTTAATAAACAAAGTTAATACCTGACAAATTCGAATATACTGGAATAAAGATTTACTAAACTATTTTTTATCTTCTAAAAAATGAACTAAAAACGTATCTGCTTTAAAGTCATTCAAATCAAACTTATAAGTAAGTTTATGCAGTTTCGTTTGTTCGAAGATCATTAAATAGCGAAATTCATCATATTTATTATTGAATTCAAGTTGTAGTAAATGAGGCGTAGAATTACAGGCTTTTGTTATTTCATTGTAATAAACAGGAAACTCTTCAAGTATACTAGATAAAACGATATGAAATAAAAAGTAGTCTTCCAATTTTTTGGCTTTACTCCAATAATCATAAAGTATATTACGACATAACTTGAGTACTGGATTTTGGGGAATAGAGGACATAGCCCAAGATGAGCATCGAAGAGAATGACCATTTAAGCCAGGTTTCAGCACCTGATACATAAACAACCAAGAATTAGCTAGAAAATCAGGGAGTTTGGTTGATGAACTATAAACTGTAGAGTCCAACCATACTCCTCCATGAGAGTAAAGTAACTCTAATCGTAACAAATCAGAAAAATGCGTATGAGTGATAATACCTGAGTTCCACTTTTCAATTATATAGCTAGGAAAATCTACATAGTCCCTAAAGTTACTTGAATCTATAACAATAACCTTCAACCCTTCGATTTCATTAACTGAATCATAACATCTTTTAACCATGTCAGGCGCGTCATCTATCCCTTGTAACCAACATATCCAAACTATTTTGTGGGTGAGCTTTTGAAATTGTTTGGGTGCTATTATTTGTAATTCGTTGCCTAACTTTCTAACTACTTTTCTATAACGCAATACTAATTTTTGATGGATAGATAACCGAATTAATTCAAACGTTTTATTATTAATACCGTTAAAGAACAACAATGAAATTGCCCCCAGAACAAATCTATTTTTTATAACATAAATAAGGTTTTCGGACTTGATAAATGAAGGTAGTTTCATATGTAATTTACTTTTTGTAGGCCTTATATAAATGATGTGGTTTTCTTTTAGATTGTTCAGGAAGTTCCATAAAATCACCATAAAACCCCGTTAGAAGTTCTTTAAAATGTTCAGGGACTCTTACTTCTATATCTTCAAATTGAAGTAACAATCGACCTTTTAATGCTTTGGAACGGAAGATATTTCCTTTGTAATTATCGGTCATCCATTGACGGCACCCCCAATATAAACAGTCGCCTTTACCTTCACCATTCACTACAAGTACCCGTTTTAATAACCTTTTACCTATTATTTTAGAGGATAAGTAAGCGAGGTATTTTACCCCCATTTTAAGAGACTTGTCTCCTTTAGGAAAAAACTCCCTTGTTGATAAAAAATATAAAGATGAAAGCCAGCCATAAAAGCGACCTTTTATACATGCTATATAGTAATTATTTGATAGTTCATCTAATGGATAAATATCAACAAAAGTACCAATGCCATAGTCTTTTTCATTATCAACTTCAATACGGTACCTTGAATCCGAATATCTACTAATCAAATAAGGGTAATTCTCATCATATTTATAGGTAAATAACTGGAAGGGTTCTATATGGTTTTGTTGTTCGTTAAGATATTTCAGTAAAATATTATAATCCTTTCTAGGCATCATTATATCTATATCGTCATCCCAAGGTATAAAACCGCCATGCCTCACAGCTCCTATTAAAGTCCCGTACATCACAAAATAATCAAGGTCTAACTCTTTACAAATAGAGACTAAATTTTTCAAAACCTGCAATGCTGACATTTGTATTTCTCTCAATGAGAGTTCTTTATTCATGTTATATTCTCTTTACGTTATTCACAGTAATATTAGCGCGTTAGTATTACTAGTAAGTCAACGATAATCAGCCTATTTGGTTTTCGTTTTAGTTTTGGTTTTGGTTTTGGTTTTGGTTAAGTTAAAATAGTTTATTATATCAAAACAATTGTTTTGCTGTTTCAAAATCTTCGGGGAAATCAATTTCAATCCAAGGTCTACCATTAGTAGCAATTGTTTTAATATTATTACCTGCGTCGATTAAATTCTGTAAGGCAGCCTCAAAGTAGTCCTGGTGGTTGTTCTTTTCTTTTAATTCATCTTTTACAGCTGACTTTAATTCTTCCAAAATTGCTGAAGTAATCTTCGCAATTCCGATAAACTCACCTTCAGCAATGTTTAAATCAATAGATTTATGAATTACATTTACATTGCCATCAACCGTAGTCACTTTCATTTCTTCTTCGACACATGACTTATAGTCTACCGGTAGGATGATATCTGAAACCTCCGACGCAATTAAGTCGTCTAAAATCGTTTCATCAAAAATAGTATCGGCATGAATAAAAATGAAATCATCCTTAATGTTACCCATTCCACATGCAAATGATCCAAGAACATTAGTACAAAAATACAAAGGATTATTTACAAATTTAATGTTTTCATCTAATAACTCTATAAATAGCTCAGATTTATAACCTGTAACAACAGTAATATCGTTGATATCTCTTTCTCTTAATAATCGTATAGCTCGTTCAATTAACTTTTCATTGTTAATTTCTAAAAAACTTTTAGGAAGGTTATTCGTTATTTTTGCTATTCTGCTACCAAAACCAGCAGCCATTATTATTGCTTGCATATTTACCAAGACTCTCTATATATTTGATTAATTGTTTCTAATTTTGTGCAACCCGGGTCTAATGCTAAATTCCCATCAACTTCTGACGTAAATTGTTCACATTGTTCTAATTTAACACCAAAATCTCTAAGTTTGTGCGCCATATCAACCTTAGATAATAATGAAATTATTGCTAAGGTTGATGATGCTTCATCAATGACCGACGATTGCACGTCTAATGCCTTATTAATTATATTTCCTATGAAATTAAATTCATTGGGTGAATATTTATACGTTAACTTAAACCATGCAGGATAAAGAGAAGCTAACCCTCTTGCATGAGCAGAATCAGTATTGGCTCCCAATGGGTACTGTAAACGATGAGGAAGACAAGTACTTGCGTTAGCTAAGTTATAACCTGCCAACAAACTTGCATACATTAAATCACTTCTCACCTCTGGCGTTAAGTTATCATCCGCCGCCAAAACGAGTGCGGGTATTGCAATTTCAAGAGCGGAAATTGATTGCATTCGAGTTATAGGGCTAGCAGCTTTAGAAATTAAACTTTCAAATGCATGGGTTATTACATCAAAGCCCGTTTCTAACGTTATTTTTATCGGTAAAGACATAGTCAATAAAGGGTCTAACAAAGCGACTTTGGGAAATACATTCTCTCCTCGAATTCCACCTTTCCATGTGTTTTCTATATCTGTCACGATTGCCCCTTTGCTCACTTCACTACCTGTACCTGCGGTGGTAGGAACGGCTATTAAAAACAATGGGGATATAAGGCTTAAATCATGCTTTAGAATTTGCTTACATGAAAGTTGACTTGGTACTACTAAGGAAATAGCTTTAGCCGCATCAATAACACTACCACCACCAACGGCTATTAATGCTGTTATATTATTACTTTGGCAATAATCAGATAACTCATCAACCTCGGTTAACCTCGGATTAGGTGATATGGTGTTTTTATAAAAAACATTCGTTTCGGATTGAATTAGGCTCTGTTTAATTTTTTCTAAAGCGCCAGATTTTACAGCAGCAGTCTTAGACGAAACAATTAGTACATTTTTATGCGATTTAGGTAAATATTCAGAAATAGAACAAATCGTATCTAAACCAAATACAACTTTTGTAGGACAACTATAATTAAAAGCAATCATTACATATTCTCAATTTTTTCAGACTTTGAATAAACATTTTCTTTATGAAGTTTACTGTGTTCTGAATAACAACTAAGTAAACTTGTATAAATATTGTTAAATAATTTGTAGCCTTTATTGTACATTTCATGATTTTCAGGGTTTGGAAATATTATTTCTCTGACACGAACCATTGTAGATGCGTCTTCCAAATTTTTGAATAATCCTGTAGAAATCCCCATCAACAAATAAGCCCCTAACGCTGTAGTTTCATATTCATCAACGATATGAATTTCTTTCCCTAAAATATCAGCTTTAATTTGGGCAATTAAGTGTATACGAGATAAGCCCCCTGAGAATTTTATTGCTTTAACTTCCTGGCCTGTTTTCTCGATCTCTTCTAGAATATTTCGTAAGGTAAACCCAGCGCTTTCAAAAACAGCTCGTATCATATGTTCCCTTTTATGATTTCGACTTAAACCAAAAAATACACCTCTGGCTTCATCATTCCATAATGGAGCCCTTTCTCCCATCAAGTATGGCAGAAACAAAACACCATCCGCGCCATTTGAAACCTTTTTAGCCTCACTTTCCATTAATTCGTAAGGACTTTCATGTTCACTATAAAAAGCTTGTTTAGCCCATTCTATTAGTCCACCACCTAAATTATTTGAACCACCAATAATAGAAATATCAAATTCAGGTTGGTATTGAGAAAATATAGCCGTTGAAGAAATATCAACTTTGCCTTTTGCGAAAGTTCTCAGGGATGTTACGGTTCCTGAAACATCACATGTGTCCCCACTCTTTGATGCTCCTGAACCATAAAAAGCACAGATAGCATCATAAGTCGAAACAATATATTGAATTGATTGTGATTCATCAATATTTATTGATCTTTTGAACTCAGTTGTAACTTGAGACAAAATATCCCCTACGTTCACTATTTTGGGCAGTTTTTCGATTGGTATTTCTAGATCTTTTAATAGCTCAGTGGGGTAAGAATTTGTCGTAGAATTAAAGAAACATTTTTCAGCATTCAATGTATCAACTGCTGTTTGCCCCGTAAATCTAAATCCAAAATATTCATTTGGACTTAAAAAGTATTCAGCTTCGTTGAATACGCTTTCTTTATTATTTTTTAACCATAAAATCTTAGGTAACATTAAGCTCGACTTTACTTCAAAGTCACTTCTCCCCTTCCTAATATCTTTGTAAGATTCTAATTTAGAAATCTCAATACATTCCTGATCTGCTCTTTTATCAGAAACCATAATTACATTTGAAAGCGGTTCCCCTAGCGTATTGACAGGAACCACGCAACATGATGATGCTGTTACTGTTATATATTTTATTTCATTTCTGACAATGTCATTTTCTAAGGCTTCATTTATAACGTCTATTCCCTTAGACCACCACTCCGCACCATCTTGCTCGACAGTGTCACCATTAAGGATTGTAGATAGTGGTTTAGAACAGTTAACAATAATTCTGCCTTTATCACCAAAGACAATCGCACGAATACTTTTAAGACCAAGATTTAATACTAAATACACGACAAATTCCTATTTAAATTCTAATATTTTTCGTTTAGCCATTTGCTTAACCGATTCATAACGACTATTAACTAATGAAATCATTTCAAATTTCTTATCCGACTCGAGGTGGCATTTACTCGCTGTAAGGTAAACATCTTTTAATTCAGTCGATACATTTATTTTATGTATTCCATAAGCTTTCATTTCTATTATTTTTGCCGGCTCAATTCCCGTACCGCCATGCAAAACTAACTTTTGGTTTGGAACTTGTTGATGTACTTTGTTCAATAGATTGATATCAATACAATCCGTAGATGAATAAAATCCATGTGCATTACCAATACCTACAGCTAACAAATCAATATTAGTTGCAACTACAAATCTTTTAACTTCTGTTAAATCGACATAACTACCGCCATCTTCACCATGACCGTCTTCAACACCAGCCACTTGACCTAATTCACCTTCGATCTCAATAAATCGTTCACCAACCAAACCTTTAATGTTCAGCATATTTTGAATATTATCACTTATAGATAAATGTGAAAAATCACCCATCACAGAATCCCAGCCATTATCAATACAGTTTTTGATTAAGTTTAAGTCTGTACAATGATCAAGGTGGACTTTGATAAATTTTCTATTATCGCTAACAGCTACATTTATTAATTGTGCTATTTTGTCTGCGCCATAATATTTGACAGTTGAAGCCGAGAATTGCAAGTAAATTGGAAGTTCAACTTCACCAGCTGCATCCGCTACAGCCCTCATCCCATCAAAGTCAAAAACGTTAAATGCTGCTAAAGCCATAATTACCCTAATATTTAAATCATTATAAAGTTGAAATATTCAACATACAAACTCAGAGATTTCATACTCTGAGACAAAAAAGGTCGTCATTGAGACATATCACGATAATCCCAACTAACATTTATTCATAAAAAAACCCTTATTAATAAAGACTTAATCATAAAACTATCTTTTACGCCAATAGGTTCCAATATTGATACTACAAGCTTAAATAGACTAACTTTTTTGCCATTTTAAACAGACTTTACGTTGCCTGACATTTTAGTCATAGCATACTTGTGTTTCCAGCAAAATCATCACTTCTAGTAGAACTTAGTTCCTGAAACACAAGTTTATTATTCTTGACTAAACCTAAGTAATTAGATCCTGAAACGAGTTAGGATGCTGGCATAACTTCAGAATTATGGTATGTGTTACCATGACCATACATCTTGTTTATTATACCTTTCTAGCTTTTTCGTTCAAACTTTGTTATGTTTCTTATCGCTATTACATAACAAGTAAACATGAAAATAAAACCTACAAGCATTATAACATCAGGAACATTAAAATATTCTCCAACTAAACCAATAAACGACATTGCTATAGCAAGTACAGAAATGACTACCAGTGTTTCACGGGTAGTATAACCAACACGTTGAAGTATATGATGAAGATGATCTCTATCTGGTTTAAAAGGTGATTTACCCTTTTTATAACGACGAACCACTATTGCTAACATGTCCATTAAGGGGATTGAGCAAATCCATAAAGCTGTTACGGGTCGAAATGAGGCATTCTCATTTTGGGTACCCATGGTAAGCAACCATATAACACTTAAACCGATGAACATACTACCTGCATCACCCATGAAAATTTTCTTTGATTTTCTGGCTAAACCAAGATTAAAGATCAAATACGGAATTGTTGCTGTGGCAAGAATCAATGGGTAGCTGATGTAATCAGTTTGCCCACTCATAATAAATAGAATAGCTATTGAAGTGAAAGTATTGATACTCAGGCTACCAATTAAGCCATCAATTCCATCAACCATATTAAAAGCGTTGATAACAGTAATAATACCTATATAGGTAAATATAATACCAAGTGGACCTAACGTTACATCACCAAAACCGAATAAGTTACCCAAATTTGATATATATCCACCAACACCATAAATCATTAAGCTGGCTACAATAAGTTGGCCGATAATTCGAATGCGCACTTTTAAATCAAATTTATCGTCAAGGGCGCCAATAAATACCATCATGGCTGAGGCTATAAGGTACATACGCAACTCCAGCGTATTAGGAAGCCATAAAAGACTTGCCATTAGAACAGCAAGAAAGATTGAAATGCCGCCAATAAGCGGAATATGACCTGCGTGTAATTTACGTTCACTCGGTTTATCGACTAAACCAACTTCTATTGCTACGGGTTTGAAAAACTTAATTGCAATAAAAGCAAAACAAAATGCTGTAAGGGCTGAGATTAATACTTCCATTATAGTTTCCTGATAGCTTACGCTAAAATTTCTTCCTAAGGTTTAGTCTACTTTTTACTATTTGTAAAGTGCCTAACCAGCACTATAAGTACAGATAACATACCGCCTAGCATTGTACCTAACACTACAATTAATGCACGCTTGGGTTGGTCTTTTCTATCTGGCACTTGCGCAGGATCAACAGTTTTCAGTACGTATTCTTTATTAACATGCGTTAACATCATATTTTTTGTTTGTTCTTCTATCAACTGATAAAAAACAGTTTCCATATTGGCTATTTGTGTTTTATCTAGCTGTTTGGTTAAATAATCAATAGAATTTTGCGATTCTTGTTGGTCTTGCTCGCGCATATAGTTGTTTACATCTTCTACTAACCAAACAAGCCATTGTTTAGCTATATCAGGGGAAAAAAAAGATATTTCGATGATAACCATTGATGTTACTTTATCTTGTGAAACACTTAACAACTCAGAAAAAGCTTCGAAAGATTCCCAAGGAGAAGGTTTAACCGTTTGTGGAGATGTAACTTCTCTTATCCATTTATTATTATTAATATCATATAAATCATCATCGTAAATAAGTTCATCACGACTAACACTCCATTTTTCAACGGCTATTAGTGGTACTAGTAAATTATGCTTACTGATGAAATTTTCAATAAATGAACGAGATTTAATGATCTCTAATGCTAAGGTAGTTTTATCGCCTCCACTACCACCTAAATTAATGCCCGCTAGGCTTGCTAAACCACCAAATTGACCAGAAAGCCCAGCTAAACTGCCACCACCTTCGCTGGTGGTTGGTGCTAGTAAAACTGATGCTTTATAAATATCGGGTTTTGAAAGTGCATAAGCGACTGATCCTACAACGAAAAAGAAACTAACAGCCACAATAAGAATTTTTCCCGCCCAAATAACTCTCCACAATTCAGCTAAATCAATTTCATCGTCATTTGTGTTTTCGACTTGTTCTTTATAACTGATATTAGTGGGCATACTGGCAATATTTTCCTGCTGGTTTTGGTTGATAGATTGAGTCAATCCTTGACTCTTTATAGCTTCCATTAATTTTCTACTTTACTTTTATTAATTTACTTTCCTTGGTATTAATGAATAAATTAATGTATCAAATACCACACAACGTTTAACTTTAAATCTAACAATCTATTTTTAAGCCGCAAATTATACCAAAAATATGCGGGACATCAATATATAAAAGTATAATTATTTGCTGAATCCAATTACAAGGTACTTCACAAATTTTTCATTATTCTATCGTATACAAAACAATTAACTATACTCTTCTCTACAATCCTGAGATAGCCGCAATTGCAACAGCAGTTTGATAGATAATTTGCGTACCCGTTGCCCATAAAGTCAAATTGTCGGTATATTCTAAATCTAGCGGCACTACAATACTGTCTCCAGGTGACAATGTATTATTGTTAGCACTGAACCAATTGCTATTATTTCGCAACATCACCGAGCCATCGGCTTTAATAATGTAAATGCGCTCGTTATCTGCACGCGCTTTAGCACCACCTGAGTTGGCAATGTATTGATCAACAGATATATTCGCATCATAAATATGTGACGCTGAGTATTGTACTTCACCCAATACACTTACCGACTGTTTCATTTTTGGAATATAGAGAGCATCACCATTGTCTAATCGTATATCACTGTTTGAATTATTTGTCAGTAATCTAGGCAAATTAATGACTAATCGCCCAACTGCTTGAATGCTTTGAAGACGGTTAACTAATTGATCCGCTTCTGTGGTACTGATATTATCAGAGCCAGAATTACTATCTGAGCTAACACTCAATACAGTTGCTTGATTTTTTAATTCAGCACCAATTCGGTTTATTTGTTGTTGCTCTTTTATCTGTAATGATTCTCGGGTAAATACAGCGGCGGTTGCATCAGCTTCTGCAGTTAACCCTCCCGCTCTTTTGATAACATTACTTAATGTTTCATTTTTTTGTAATACGTAGCTGCCAGGAAAAACCACTTCGCCCGCGAGCTTAATTACTTGCTGTTCACGCCATTCAGCGATACGTTTTATTTGAAGTGTATCAAGAGGTTGTAATAATACGTTATCTTTCAGGTTAATTATTTTATGTAATATGGCTGCACTTTTAATGCCGTCATGATTAAAACGAGTTAACTCTGCATCTACCAAATAACTTGATTCTTTAAATCCGCCAGCTAAGTTAATTAACTCTTTAGTGCTCATATTACTTACAAAAGGATAGCGACCAGGAAAATATACATCACCATTAATATTGACAATATTTTGCGCTTGGCTCTTATTTGCTTGACTCATTAATTCAGTATTTAATTCAGTCAATAATTTCTCACGTGAGCTTTTTTTGTCAAATACAAACAAGCGATCTTGTGGTAACAACTGTATTTTTTTACTTTTTTCAGTGGTTAAATCTACATAAAGTACACTAGTCAATAGTGCTTTGCTTTTTCTGGCTAGCAGCGCAAAGTTTAATTCAGCGCTTGAGGTGTAGCCCATTCCTGCTCGTAATAAGTCAGCGACAGTAGCATTATCTGTTAGAGGGTAGCGGCCTTCATTACGAACAGCGCCAATAATTTTCACTATTTTTGGTAACTCGGCTAGCTGGGTTTGTTTGGTTAATGTATTTAACAACTCAGTTAAACTGCTAGAGCGATTGTTGTTTTTATTAAACACGTAAATTGAGTCTTGTGGCTGTAACGTAAAATTAGTCAGAGTGCTTTTGTTTTCAATATAGTTGGTAAAGTCTACATCGTAAGTAGTGATTTCACCTGTTATGGTATTTTTACGGCTGATCACTATATAAGATAAATCGGGTTGCTCTTTGAAGTCGTCAATGCTTGCTAACAAGTCACTCAATTGCATTCCAGAGTGCCAACCGTAAATTCCAGCTCTGGCCACATGCCCCTTTATGGTAACCGTGTTTTCAAGCTTAGTAAGTACTGATGACACCTCTACAACATCGCCATTAAAAATAATTGCAGGAAGGTTTTCTACGGTAGCTTTATTAAATTCATCACTTAAATCTACACTTAATACAGAGCGTAAACCGCTTTTATTTATCCGTTCAATTTTTACTATGTTTTTGTAAGCTGTAGGTAACATGCCACCAGCAAGATTAATTAGTTGAGTAACATTTTTTTCATTTTTTACTTCATAAATGGCAGGACGAGTTACCTCTCCTTTTACGCCAACAGTTTTACCCACTGTTGGTATAAAGACCACATCGCCCGACATAAGGTTAACATCGTTAGAGGTATCTCCTTTTAGCAATAAGTCGTAAAGATCAAATGTGGTTATTAACTTACCTTGGCGTTTAATTTGAATGTTACGCAGTGAGCCAATATTATTAACACCTCCAGCGGCATAAAGTGCTTGTGTAACTGTCGCCAGTGAGCTTAGTGTATAAGATGCAGGCTTGTAGGCTTCACCTAAAACAAACACGCTAATAGCACGTAACTCTCCCATTGAGATACTTGCTTTTACGCCAATTTTTCGTTCATTAATTATTTCTTGTAAAAATGTTTTTACCTCACTGAAGCTTTGCCCGGCAAGATTGACTGGCCCAAGCTGTGGGATACTAATATTTCCCTGTCGATTAAGGGTTAATTGTAGGCTTTGAGTTTCTTTGCCATAAAGTTGTATTGACAAAGTATCGCCAGGACCTAATTTGTATTGTTCTGGTACAGGTATGTTATTAACAGGTGAAAAGGTAGAGGGCTCACCAGCAAATAAATCGTATCCAAACGCTTTAAGTTTTACTTCAGATTTTTTATTTTCAAACTGAGATACTATTGCTTGATCTATTTCAGCAACCACTGCAGGAGCTTCTACTGTTTCGAGTGTTGGTTGGCGTTGCCTTGTTTGGCGTGGTGTAACAGGAATTGCTTCTGAAGTTACTTTTTTTGAAAGACTTTTCAAGTTTAACAAACTTAAGTCAACTCCCATACTCTTAGCTAGAGCTTGCTGTTGAGATGCTGGTAACTGTTTAAATTGCTCTATTTGCTGTTGGCTTATTTCGGCTGAATGTACAGGAATAGTGCTGAAAGTAATACTAATAAAAAGAAGTAACGATAATAAAAATTTCATTATAGAAAATCGGTCCCTGTATAAACAATAATGGTTTAAAGTAAAATTCTCACGATTATAGCAACATAATTCATTTAATGGCTAGAAAACTTTCCCATATGACAATAGTTTAAACATTTATTTGTCGAGATCGTTGTTAGGGTTATTTCTTTGCTTTTTAATGCATTTCTACTGCATTTTAGCGTGTGTTTAATAGGTGGAGTTTGACGGTTAAGAGTTTAAGTTTAAGTTTAAGTTTAAGTTTAAGTTTAAGTTTAAGTTTAAGTTTAGAAAAGTAAAATGTTATATGCCTTGTAATAGCTACAATTTTAAAGGTCTGGTGCAGTTACCAGTGTTTTTTTGACACATATTCAACTTTTCATAATAAATGTAATTTAAGTATCTGCTCTTTGGGTATATTCGAACGAGAGCCTGAAACCAATTCAGGTTTTCGTGTCTTGGTTTAGGTTGTTGAGAATGGGTATAATGCTGTGTCTATCATGGTCCACACTTCTACGTCGTCATGCTGAATTTGTTTCAGTATCAACTATTCTGGTATATTCCAACGAAGCCCTAAATCGAGCTCAATTGGACGGTATCATATTTTAGGTTTATGTGATGGTATCAGGCTTTATGATGCCTGGCCCACACCTCTAATCCGTCATGCAACTTTTTTCAGTTCTTTAACAAGATATTATATGGTGTGATCATTTAAATTTTTTTGCTAATTTTGATATTTCAGGCCAGTCATTATTAATAAGTGATTGTTTTTGCTTTTTACTCCACTTTCTAATTTCGCTTTCTATTGCAAATGCTTCATTTTCTTTTTTAAACTTCTGCTGGTGAACAAGTCTTACTGGCAAGCTTATTTCATTGTCCTTGAGAAATTCGCTGTACTTGTCGTACTTAGCGAGTACTATGGCAAGTTCGTCACAACAACCTGTATGGTAGCTACCATCGATAGATTGTAATATATAAACATAAACTAACGTATCCACACAAAAACCCTATTAACATTTCATTTACATGCAAAATATTGTAGTAGAGTTTTAGTTCTTTACCAGTTTTAAGTATATTAATTAGAATATTTATATTTAAATTACTACCAATACTGGAATTGGATCTACTTTAATCTATGATTAACGGCTATTTTAAGAGTCAAAAAGTAGTTAAGATAGTTGGTTCCGTCATCCTGAACTTATTTCAGTAGCAGGATGATGGTGGAAGTTCAAGTTTTTACCGCCATACATAGTTTAATCCATGATGACAGAGTATCCTTTACCACTTTTAATAACTTATTTTGTTAAAAATTCGATATACCACGGCATAGCTTTATCAATACCTTGTTGAATTTTAAACTCAGGTTCAAAGCCAAGTAAATTTTTAGCCTTAGAAATATCAGCTTGAGAGTGTCTAACATCACCCGCTCTGAAATCTTGATAAATCGATGATTTTTCGTAATTTACGCCATTAGCTTTCAATGCAACTTGTAAACTATCGAACAAATTATTTAAGCTTGTTCTATCACCTAAGGCAACATTATAAACTTGGTTTTTTCCTGAATCATCTGCAGTTGCCGCTAAGATATTTGCTTGCACTGCATTTTCGACAAAGCAAAAATCGCGGCTCGTTTCACCGTCACCATTAATATATAAATCTTGATTGTCGATCATTGCAGCAGTCCATTTAGGAATAACAGCTGCGTAAGCGCCATCAGGGTCTTGACGCTTCCCGAAAACGTTAAAATATCGTAGTCCTGTAGCATTCAAACCATAAGTTTTATTAAATACATCTGCATACAGTTCGTTTACATATTTAGTAACGGCATACGGAGAAAGTGGTTTTCCTATGTTCTCTTCGACTTTAGGTAATGCAGGGTGATCTCCATACGTTGAACTTGAGGCAGCATACACAAAAGTACTTACTTGTTCTTCTTTTGCCGCGGTTAGCATATTAACAAAACCAGTGATATTTGCTGAGTTAGTTAATATTGGATTCGCAATCGAACGTGGTACAGAACCTAAAGCTGCTTGGTGAAGTATATAATCAACGCCTGAAACGGCTTTTTGACAATCATCAAAATTACGAATATCACCTTTTATGAAGGTAAATGTTGTCCATTGTTCTGCAGATACCTGTGATTGAACTTCATCAAGGTTATGTTGATGACCTGTCGCAAAGTTATCCAGGCCTATTACCACTTGATCTAGTTTTAATAGTGTCTCAAGAATGTTCGAACCGATAAAACCAGCGACGCCAGTGACGAGCCATTTTTTAGGTGCTTGTTTTAGTTGGGATTTGATTTCGTTATACCGAGACATAATTTTCCTTGGTAATTATTTTCTCATTGAGATACTGAATTTATTTCAGTATCTGGGCTTTTAACCTCAGCTCCTGAAACACAGGCTTATTGTTCCTGACTAAACCTAAGTACCGACATCCATAATAGGCAAGTTCAGTATGATGGGAATATTACTCAGAAAGACGTAATATTATTCAGGGTGACTGTGTTTTCGTTCGGAGTAACTTATAAACTATAAACGCATATCTACGCTTTCTTTAGGTAATAAATATTTCAAATCATAAAGAACATGATTATCTTTACCAAACTTACGTATATTTTCTGCGCCTAACTTTTTAAACTCATCATGTGATACCGCTAAAATTATTGCATCATAACTGTCCGCTTGCGGTGATTGATTGAGTGACAAGCCATATTCACGCTCAGCTTCCTCATTTGCACACCATGGGTCAGTAATATCTACATTAATATTGTATTCTTTTAGCTCGCTAACAATATCAACAACTTTGGTGTTACGTAAATCAGGGCAGTTTTCTTTAAAAGTTAACCCCATTACTAATACATTAGCACCTTCAACCTGAATACGGTTTTTCAACATATTTTTAACAAGTTGTGAAACAACGTATGCCCCCATACCGTCATTTAAACGACGCCCAGCTAAAATCATTTCAGGATGATAACCAACAGATTGGGCTTTATGCGTTAAATAGTAAGGATCAACACCAATGCAATGACCGCCAACAAGACCTGGACGAAATGGCAAGAAATTCCATTTGGTACCCGCAGCCTCTAATACCTCTAAAGTATCAATATCCAATTTATTAAAAATAATTGAAAGCTCATTAATCAGTGCAATATTTACATCGCGCTGAGTATTTTCAATAACCTTTGCTGCTTCTGCCACTTTTATCGAGCTTGCTTTATGTGTACCTGCAATAATAATTGATCTATATAACTGGTCAACAAATTCGGCAATTTCAGGTGTTGAACCAGAGGTAACTTTTAAAATATTGATCACGCGATGTTCTTTATCGCCCGGATTAATACGTTCAGGAGAGTACCCAGCAAAAAAATCTTCATTAAAAGTTAAACCTGAAAACTGTTCTACCACAGGAATACAAGACTCTTCAGTAGCGCCGGGGTAAACGGTTGATTCATATATAACAATATCACCTTTACTTACGACTTTACCTAGCATTTCGCTGGCTTTAATTAATGGCGTTAAGTCAGGCTGTTTATGAGAATCTATCGGTGTTGGTACTGTAACAATGTAGACATTACAAGATTTTAAATCGTCAACGGTACATGAATATGATAAAGCTTTAGTAGCTGCAAGCTCTTCATCACTTACTTCAAGTGTACTATCAGTACCACTTTGCAATTGTTTAATTCTTGGCTTATTTATATCAAAACCTAATGTAGGGTATTTCTTGCCAAATTCCACTGCAAGTGGCAAACCAACGTAGCCTAAACCAATAATCGCTAATTTTACTTCATTTAAGTCTTTGATCATTCTTTCCATTCCATTTTAATTTTTATTGGATAAATGTTACAACGCACAAATATTAAAGACCACTAATAGCTGCAACAGCCACTGCAGTGTTATACATAATAGTTGTCGCTGTTGTCCACAACGTTAAATTATTCATGTACTCTGAGTCAAGTGGAACTACAATTGAATCCCCAGGTTTCAAAACTGAATCACTTGAACTAGAAAACCAATTACTTTCTTCGAGTATTCTTATTTTTCCATTAGATGAAATAATATAAATACGTTCACCATCAGCACGTTTTTTCAAACCACCACTTTGCGCTATATAGTCTTTGGCACTGCTTGACGAGTCAAACATATGAGAGCTATTAACTTGCACTTGTCCCATGACATTAATTGAATGCTTTTTGGTGGGTATGTAAAGTACATCGCCACCTTCTATTGCAACATCATAATCGTTACTTGCAATAACTTGAGGTAAGTTAATAACTAAACGCCCTAAAGGTTCTACTTTAGACAAGTCTGCTAATAACGATTGAATTTCACTGTAAGAGGTGATCGCAGTATTACTTGATAATGATTTTGTCGCCATTTCAATACGTAAATCTGCACTTACCTTAAGCAAATTTTGTCTTTCAAGCTGCTTTAGTTTTTCTCTTGAAAAAACTGAGCCGTTAGGATCTGCAAAAGGAGTTAGTCCTCCAGCCTTATGAATGATACTTGATAAACTATCACCACGACGTACGGTATACTTTCCAGGAAAAACCACTTCTCCTCGCAATTCAACAACGTGGTTCTCACTCCATGATGGGATGCGATGTACATTTAAGCGATCTTTGCTTTTCAATAAAATATTGTATCCTTCAACATTTTTTAACGCATTAGCTAACTGAATGTTTTTAGAAACTTTTACGGCACTTATACCATTCATTTCATTACGGGTTAATTCTGCTCGCGATAAGTAAGCCGATTCTTTAACACCACCGGCAGCAATAATTAAGTCATTTACTCGCGCTGATTTTCCTAACGGATAAATACCCGGGAATTTAACTTCACCATCAACTTCAACTAGTTGAATAGCATTTCCAG
>Ga0209395_1002757_pt1 | contig 22503 bp, 17 predicted proteins | sample GOMGulsemesocosm_3_FD_184635 | JGI IMG/M metagenome (GOLD analysis project Ga0209395, IMG submission 184635) | Methane-oxidizing microbial communities from mesocosms in the Gulf of Mexico - GOM9D Gulf of Mexico (SPAdes) (version 2) | ecosystem: Environmental > Aquatic > Marine > Cold seeps... | reverse complement strand
GTTCTAAAAGCACTGAAATCTGATATCTTTTGCCTTCGGTCAACTGCTGATAATTCATGTTAGTACTGCTTTGTTCTGTGGTAAGAAGAAGTGTACCAACTTCAGCAGTTGGCTTCTTCTACACCTGCTTTGCAGTGTCGCACTTATTATCTGAATTTAGGCTTAGGCATTTTATCCACCCGTTGAGGCGGCAGGACTTATTCGCAGGTTCCCTTACTAAATGCAGCCTGTTAGAGCTTTATTTGCTAAAACGTCGCATGTTAAAGACACAATTTCCTAAAATTATTATATCTAAAGTTAAGTGTTTTATTGAATTACAAACTTCATAATTTCTTCATAAATTCTTTAATAATACACAATAAAAACACACTCTATTTTAAATTTTTATTTAATATGATGTTTTATTAACATATTTAAATAAAATGTATTAGCCTCTGTTTTTTCAAGGTTTTTAAGTTTTTAAAAAATGTTATTTAATTGTTCGAAATAGGCGATATATTAATCAAAAATTAGTTTTATTAATTAACTTTTTGTTGTTAAAGGGTATTACATAGCGCTACAAAACTAACGATTAACCTTCACAAAAGACTCACATTTGACAGCTTTTATTTGATTGGATATTAATATTTATCAATGGGATCCCTTTTGAAAGAGATCGCATATTTAAAACCATTATTAAATAGGGTTTATTATGAAAATATTCTTGTTAATTATTATTTCACTATTTTTTATTTACTCCCCTTTGAGCCAATCATCGGAAAGTCGGTCGCCTTTAAAGGTGGAAGGCGCCACAACCGTGTCTGCAGTACAAGCGAAGGAACTCTTTGATAAAGGGGTGTTGTTTGTTGACGTTAGAAAAGACAAAGATTGGGATAATGGCCGTATACCCGATGCATTCCATCTTAATCTTAAAAGGGGTTTTACCTTAGATAAGCTACTAGAAGAAACTCATAAGCCTGATGATGTGGTTTTTTATTGCAATGGCGTTAAGTGTTTACGTAGTTCGAAAGCGACAAAGATAGCCGTTGATTGGGGTTTTCAGTCGGTGTTTTATTTTAGAGGTGGGTTTCCAGCTTGGAAGCAATCGGGTTACCCAGTTGAATAAGTTTTCACCCTTATTAGGTAATTAAAGATGACCATAAAAACTCGTATTATAATAATGAGCTTTATTACTTCTCTTATATCTCTTGGGATTTTGGCGGTTGCCACTTATTTAGAGATTGAAAAAAGTGATAAGGTTCACAAGCAAGAGCTGTTAGGTGCTAGATATGTTTTGTGGAATAATATTCTTTCCTTTCAATATGAGCGTATGGCAGAAAACTCATCTTCGTTAATCAGAGACAGAGAGTTTAAAGCTGCATTGGCGAAAAAAGATATCGCATTAATTAATGACAGTGTGAGTACCAGTTTTCGAATGCTGAGTAGCTCTCATGTATTAACTGAGTTAAAAGTTATTGATAAGCAAAACAAGGTGCTTTTCTCTACATCAAAAGTCAGTCGTGATAGCAGTATAGATGCCTTGGCTAAGGCGGCGATAAATCAGGGCACCTTGTTTAAAGGGATCGAACTTACGAATGATGAAAAGCTTAAACTTGAACTTGCTTTTCCTATACAAAAGCGTGGTAAGTCTTTAGGCGCAGTGGTGTTTGCTAAGGACTTTACTTCGATAGTAGAGGAATACAAAAAAAGCATTCAAGCCGACGTATTTATATTTGATGCTAAACAAAGGTTGCAAGCGAAAACTGAGAATAGTTTGCTTAATCGTGTTCAATTTGATTTTCCTGCTTTAGGGCTGGTAAAAGTAAATCAGATTCAAGTCGATGATCAATATTTTGAAGTGACGATGCAGCCGATCAGAAATAATAAACAAGAGGCTATTGCTTATCTCGTTACGGCCCAAAATAATAGTCAAGCTTACTTAGCTAAACAGCAATCCGATCGGGTCACTTTAATCGCCCTAGTTTTTTCTTTTGTGTTGATATTTATTGCCAGCAGAGCGTATTTGATCAAAGCGTTTGCCCCCCTAGATCTGGCAATTTCAATGACAACACGTATCGCCCAGGGTGATTTAACCCCATTGGCGTCTATGTCAGAAGTGAGTCGCAATGATGAAACCGGAGTGCTTTTAAGCGCCATGCTTAGCATGTTAGAAAATTTAAGAGGCATGGTGAATAATATTTCGACGATACGTGATCAGGTGGGCAACTCATCTCATCAGTTATGTATGATTACCCAGCAAATAAAAAAAGATGCGTTAGTGCAACAGGCAGATACAGAGCAAACCACCCAGGCGGTTAATCTTATGCTAGATTCTTTTTCACAGGTGAAACACATTGCCTTTAAAGGCTCGAAAAATGTGGAAGAAGCGACGGGCATTGTGGCGAATGGCAAGGCGGCCGTGTGTGAAGCGAATCATGAAATAGAGCAGCTCTCCAATGATATGCACCAGGCGATTGATTCGGTACAAAGTGTCGTAAATCACACCATGGATATTGGCAAAATTTTGGACAGTATTACGGATATCGCAGAGCAAACGAACCTACTTGCCCTAAATGCAGCAATTGAAGCCGCACGTGCGGGTGAGCAAGGCCGAGGGTTTGCAGTAGTGGCTGATGAAGTACGTAATCTGGCGGCGAGAACTCAATCTTCAACAGAAGAGATTCAAATCATATTTACCAATGTGACCCAAGGAACTCACAACATGGCACAACGTATCAATGAGGGTTTTGAGCGTGTGAAAACCAGTGTTGAACTGATTACAAAAGCCAATACTCATCTTGATGAAATTGTTGATAGGGTTGACCATATCAATACGAGTAATGCACAAATCGCCTCTGCCACCAGTGATCAATTTACAACCACTAATGAAATTGCAAAACGTATCGGGAATATTCAAAACGTGTCTAAAAAGGTCGGATTAGACTCTAACGAAGTGGAAATATCGAGCAATCAATTGAGCTTGATTTCCACGGCTTTAAATACGGCGGTTAGTCAGTTTCACCTAGACTCTAAGGATCATGATTAAGGGCTGCTTTAACCTGAATAGGAGGTTAAAGCAGCATAAGCTAGCGTCATCAAAAGGCCCTGCTAGTATTCATAAAGCGGGCCTTTAGCTATTTTTTATGTCGATGAGCTAAACCGCTAATAGATATCAATCACTGCATTAAAGGCGATAACAATACGATCTTTCTGACCAAAGTAGGTCAGGGCAGCGTGTTTTAGGTAGGAAGGGAAAAAGATGATTTGTCCTTCTTTGGGTTCAAAATCCCATACCCCTTGGCCACTTAAATAGGCAGTGCCTGCATCTGAATAGTGCTCGGCATTGACTCTAGGGTCGTAAAAGCGATTAACACCATTGCGATCTCCAAGCGTGCTTTCACCTGGGTCTAAATAATAGATGCCACACCATGAGCAATTTGGGTGGGAGTGAGCGTCATGATAACCCCCATTTTCTGTGATGTGATACCAGGATTCAATGATATTTGCCTCAACGTCTACCTCTTCAGGCCAGACATGCTTGTTTACCTCAAAGGCGACTTCTGCCAGTAGCTCTTCAAAAATACGTTTTAGTTCCATTACTTCAGGGGTCTGAGCATCAAGAAAGTTTAGCTGACTTTCAAACAGTTTATGCTTGGCTATTGGGGCGACTAGGCTATCGATTTGTTCGCTCTGATCTGCTTTACATTGATAGATGTAATTGACTAGGGCATCTTTTAAAAATGCATGATCAGCTTGTTGTGCAATAAATAAGGGTGTGGTCCATGTGGTAATGGCTTCAATAGCCGGTGCTTCGGTTAGCACTAGGTCATCCCCTAGGTCAAGGAGTGTGTCGATCGTCATAGGGGGGCTCTTTCAATAGGTTTATAGGTAGGGGATTTTAAAGCTTGTTCACTTAGCTGAATACTAAAACTTATGCGTTAGGGTCAAAGCGTGTGATATTTGACAGTATAAAAAGAAAAAAGAGGGCTATAACAAGAAAACCCCCGCCAGATGACGAGGGTTTTCTCTGGGGTAGTGCTTTTACTTGAATCTACTTTATTAGTTAACATCACCTGTTAGGGTAAGGCTAGAGAAAGTAGAATAAGCATCGATCATGATATAAAGCTTGTCACCAGCGCTCACTGACATGGTGCAAGTCTCACGACTACCTGATCTGTAAGGGCGGCAATCCCAGTTACTTGATGTTGCTTCACTACCGTTACTTACATAAAGATCAGCATCACCTGAAGAACCTGAAATTTTGATTTTCACAGAGCTAGCGTTAGATGGAACAGTATAAACATAGTTTAACTGATCACCTGGGCTCGCGCTTAGGCCTGAGACAGGTACACCATCTTCAAGTACGCCTTCTTCTGGCTCAACGATTACGCCACAGCTAGCATCAACACCAACGGTACTGAAGGCTGCATCAACATCTGTGGTATCAAAACCATAGTCTTCAGCGGCTTTCATTACACCACAAGCACCTTCGTCATACGTGGTGTTTACACCCCAGTATAATTGGTTAGCCAATGCGAATGCTTGGAAGGCCGTTTTTGTATTCCAACCATTGGTGTTAGCCAATAGGTAGAAAGCACGGTTATAAACACCAGAGCTATAATGAACGTTCAAACCATCATAATAATCATCCGCGTGATCGATAGATGAACCATCCAAGCTAGGTGTTTCCATGTAACGTAAAGCACCGTCAGACTTAAAGATGTCAGAACCAACCATCCAGTCATTTGTACCTTTCATGTAGTACTCAGCGGCTTCACCAGCCATATCAGAGAAGGCTTCGTTAATACCACCACTTTGGTCTTCATACTCAAGACCTGAGTTCTGCTCGGTAAAACCGTGAGAGACTTCGTGGGCAGAGACATCAAGGCTAACTAAGGGATAAAAGGTGGTATAACCATCACCAAAGGTCATGGCAGAACCATCCCAGAAGGCATTTTCGTAGTTGTTACCGTAATGCACTTTCATTTTTAACTGAAAAGATAATGGTGCCGTGCTTAGGTAATCGTTGTACATGTCATAAACAACATTACCAAAGTAGTGAGCATCATTTAGCGGTGAGTAAGCGCCATTTGCTGCTTTTTCGTTGTTATCTGGGCAGGTGAATTGATAGATGCTGCCACCAGATGTGGCGTTATCCATGTCATAGGTCGCCACGTTGGTGGTTTCCATGCTGCAATCTGAATCGACAACTAGGTAGTCGTAATCCGTACCATAGTAATAAACACCTGTTTTCTCGTTACCGCCAATGCCTGTTGCATTTTGGGTCGCAAGTGCTTCGACTGATTGGCCAATAATGCCATTTGTTTCAGTCGATTGGCCTATGATGGATTGACCAATGATTCTCTCATTATTTGACTCTACAGATTGACCGATAATGCCATGATTAAGCGCATTCCAAGATTTGTAGACTTTACCTGAGTTAGCGTCAATGAAGCTAATTGGGCGAGCGGGTGTATCGCCGCCGGTAAAGATGTCTACTTTATATACAAGGTGGGCTGTCTGAGCATCATCTAACCAGATAATAAGGTCAGCGCTGCTGCGGGCAGGATTAGACAATCCGCCTTTTTCTAATGCAATTTCGATGGCTTCCTGTTCACTTAAATCTGCATTGACAGAAGATACGTCATCAGAGATGTTAGCAATATAATTACCTACGACTTCACTTACGTTACCAGAGTTATCGCGCTTTGCTGACAAGGAGTGTCCATACACCTCAATCCCATTGAACTGCTGACGTAGGCGCGCTTTTTTAATGGCTTTTACGTCATGACTCTTAAAGGAGTTTTTATTATTTAAATTAAGGGCTTGCGGCAAATTAGTTAAAGATTGACCGATAATAGATTGGCCAATAATTGACTGATTCTGGTTTGCTTTAAGCTGTATAACGTCAGCGGCTTGTGCTGCTGTCATATACATCAAAGCCGGTACTAAATAAGCTAACTTTTTCAACTTCATTACAATCTCCATTTGCTCTTATTATTTATGGTTGTTGCGATTGTGATTAATCGTTTTCCATAAGTTTTTTTTGCTTTTTAAGCGCTTCGTATTGCTCACTCATGCTTCCATCCGTGCGATTTATAGTCAATATAATGTCAGTTTTTACTGATAAGTACGCATTTTTGATCTTTTTAGTGTCGCTAAATGGCACCGTTTGTAATATTTTTGCGTGATTTGTGTAATAGGGGTTATGAGCACTTTTAACGGCTTAACTCAGGTTTTGATAAAAACCTATCTGAACAATATGGTTATTAATTATGCTGATATCTGTGATCAATAAATGAGCGCTTATGTTGCTATTTTGACCTAATAAACAAGGAATAAATAAAGCGCAGGAATTTGCCAAGTATGCTGATCTAGCTTTGAATATTTGTATTAGCTCAGCTATTGCGTAAAGACTATTAATCTAAGTTAAAGAGGGCTTTTATTAAGCTGATTTTTTTCTACTTCATTAATAGATAAACAAATAAGGTCAGAAATATGAAAAAGTTAGTATCTCTAAGTCTCATGATGGCTTTAGCATCATCTAGGGTAATAGCCCATGGGTAAGAGGTTTTTTCATGGGTGCAGGATTAGCATTATTAATGCCAAGTGAATCAAGTGATGCTGTATTGGAAACGGGGGGAGTTAGCCTTCTAAAACGATAGTCAGGTTGGTTTCATCTTTAGCTATAAGTTGACAAAAAACAGGGTTGTAGTCTTATTAGCCGCGACGCTTTTACTCATGGTGTATCCACCTAGATCAAAGAAAAGTAGCAGAAGTATTCTAGTTACCTAGTATTTAGCAAAGGGCCAGCTTCTCATAGGCTAGCCCCTTTTTCTTGATTTAACGCGATACTATTTTACGCTTGATTCGCTTCTTCCTTATATATAGTCATAACCAAAGAACACATCGGGATCAATGTCCGATTTCTTAACCTTTAAACGGTGTTTAATCTCATCGCTTATTTTGTCACTGTCTAGCTTGAATAATCCTCTGCCTTTAAAGGCTTCACGTATGTTGATGTCAGTGCCTAAAAACTCATAGGTGATGTAACGACAAGCGGGGTCACGACCATGGGTGCTAGAAACCCCTGCATTAATGCCATTGAGAAAATGAAATTTGGGTTGATAGGTTGGATAGAGAATGGTCATGGAGAGGTTCTTTTTTAATAAGGACTCCATTTCCATTATATATATACGGTCAGAAATTAATGACACGAGTCCAAAATATTTAAAGGTAAAACAAGGGCCTTTTTCCTCATCTACCTTGTCCATTTTTTCGATGGTTTTACAAAACATACGACCGTCTTTTAAGTAAAAGTGAGCGACCGATTTGGCGATATAACCTGGAAAGCCCATTGAGTGACAATACACATTATAAAAGCCTAAATAACGATTCAGATCTTTGTCTGCTTTTGGGTAGGTGACTTCCAATAAATCCATTAGATGTTGTGACTCTAAGGAAATAGATTGTTTTGGTGCTTGTTTACTGAATTCAATAAATTGCTGGTGGGGTAAGTTTATTGAGCTTGAATCACATTTAAAATAGTCACAAATTTTAATTAGGTTCGAATTTGAGGGTCTTGAGATACCACTTAAGTATTTATTAAATTGTTGTCTATTAATGTCTAGATCACGACACACTTTCGATATTGATGATTTTTGGTCGCAAAGATATCGTAAATTATTTGCTAGTTCATTTTCTGCTTTTTCTGTTGCAGCTAGTTTATGCTTTTTTAAGCTATTGGCATCTAACATTGCTTTACTTTTACCTTACTCGCGAAATTGAAGCTCTCTGGAAGTGGAGAGTAAACTCTCCTTATAACTTAAGCACGTAGCTCCTTGGATAACAATCTGTTAAGACAATTTTGTTATTGCAAAAGAAAAGGAACCAAGACTTGCATTAAGACTTTGTGGATTAATTTTGTGAGACTTTTATGAAAATATTGATGGCCGGTTTTCAGCATGAAACTAATACGTTTTCTCCGATACCTGCATTATATGAAGACTTTTTAAAAGCAGATCTTTGGCCAAAGATGATATTTGCTGAAGAGATGCTGCCAATATTTGAAGATATGTGCTTACCCAGTACCGGGTTTATGCGGGCCTCAGAGCAGGCAGGCCATGAGTTAGTGCCTTTACTTTGGTGTTCAGCAGAACCGAGTGGCCTTGTCGATGATCAGGCGTTTGAATCTATTATGAGCCAGCTGTGCCAAATGATTGAAGCCGAATCAAACTTTGATGCTATTTATCTGGATTTACATGGGGCTATGGCAACGGGTAAATATGAAGATGCCGAAGGCGAGCTATTAAAACGGGTGAAAGCCTTAGTGCCCGCAGATACCCCTGTGGTGGTCAGTCTCGACTTCCATGCCAATGTCTCCGCTTTAATGGTGGAGCAGAGCGACATTATCAGTATCTATCGCACTTACCCTCATATTGACATGATAGAAACAGGTGAAAGAGCCTTTGAGTATCTAACCTCTTGGTTAGCAGGGGGTTTGCGTCATAAGCAGTTTTGTCAGATTCCTTATTTGATTCCATTATCAGCTCAATGTACTGATGAAAAACCCAATAAAGAGCTGTATCGATATGTGCAGCAGTGGGATAAAGATAGCAATCAGGGGTTGGAGTTAGCTCTGGGTTTTCCGCCTGCGGATATTCTTGATGCTGGGCCTGCAATTGTGGCATATGGTAATGATAAAGCTGAATTAAATCAGAGTGTTAGGGCTGTTTATGGTGCCTTTCTTGAAGCTGAAAAAATCTATCAGGATAAGTTGTTAGATGCCGATGAAGCGATAGATTTGGCGTTAGGTTATTTGGCTAAAAAGGGCAAAGGGCCTGTCATTCTTGCCGACGTACAAGACAACTCAGGTGCCGGTGCAACCAGTGATAGCACAGGTATTCTTGCCGACATGATAAATGCAGGTGTTAAAGGTGGTGTCGTAGCGGCGATTTGTGATGCGCCTTTAATGGCTAAAGTAACAGCATTAGGGTCAGGGCAAATCATAAGTACCTCAATCGGAAATCATTATGGTGTAAATGAAGAAGATGTTGAGGCTGATTGGTTAATTGAAAAGGTAACCGATGGCTGCTTTACCTGTACTGGTGACATGTATTCAGGTGCTAAGGCTAATGTGGGTGGGCTCGCCTGTTTGCGTTTGTTAGCCGATGACACAGACATACGTATTGTGATTAGTAAGGACCGCTTTCAGTGTGTTGACCGTTCCGTATTTGACCACCTTGATATCAGCTTAGAAGAGTGTCGTATTTTAGTGCTTAAGAGCACAGTTCATTTTCAGGCTGACTTCGCACCTATAGCGCGAAAAATGCTGCAAGTCGTTTCCCCCGGTACACATCCTTGTCGTTTAGCCAATCTTGCTTATCAAAACCTGAGAAACGGTGTTCGCCTTGGACCTTGTGGTCCCGCATTTAAGAAATAGCTGACGCACATTAGCGAAGGCAGAGCATAAAAAATAATCGCTAAAGCGAAATTGATAAAAATCAACAGACTTTTATATTGGAAAGCAGCTCCTTGATCCAAAACACACTGAACATGGATGTTTCAGTGAAGCGTATTAATCAGTAGGGAAATACAGAAACGAAATAATTTAGAGCAGACGATAAGAGGTAAGTAATGCGATTAGTCATAGCCATGATGCAACATGAAACCAATACTTTCTCGCCTCAGCCGACACCTTATCAAGCATTTTCAGGGGGCACAGGTTATGAGATGCCACCTTTGGCTGATGATGCAAGAGCAGCTTACCATAACTCAGGTTTCGCGATTGATGCCTTTCTCAATGTTGCTGATGACATAGGCGCAGAGGTCGTATTGCCGATAGCCGCCAATGCTGACCCCAGTGGTATTGTCGATGATTTAGCCTTTGAGACAATCGCTGAAAAAATTTGTGATGCAGTACGACTAGGGTGTGATGCGGTTTTATTAGACTTGCATGGAGCCATGGTGACAAATCGTTTTGATGATGGTGAGGGTGAGTTATTAAAACGCATTCGCGCCATAGACTCGACCTTGCCCATCGCGGTGACCTTGGATATGCACACTAACCTCACACCAGAGATGGTAGACAATGCCACCATAATTACCGGTTATCGCACCTACCCCCATGTTGATATGTATGAGGCTGGCATGCGGACTGTGACCACCTTATTAAAAACCTTGGCCGGTGAGGTGAAACCCAAAATGTTATGGGATAAGCGTCCCATGATGACGCATTTACTCAAGCAGGCATCATCAGAGCAACCAATGAAGGGCTTACTTGCAACTGCTGCCACGATGGAAGCGGACGCCAAGATACTTAATGCGACTATATTTACCGGTTTTCCATTAGCGGATATCGCCCATGTAAGTTTTAGTTGTTTGGTGGTTTACGATGACTTTATTCCGACTCAGCGTTTGATGGCTAAAGCCCTTATTGAAAGTATTTTAGTATCAGCTTGGCAGCAAAAAGAGGCATTTGTTTATGTTTCAAAGCCCATTAGCGAGACTATTTTGTCCGCTAAAAAGCTTACTCGATTCCCTGTTGTATTAGCCGACCATGGTGATAACTGTGGTGCTGGTGGCAATGCCGACAGCATGGCCGTGATAAAAGAAGTATTAGCTCAAAAATTAGAGCAAGTGGTAGCGGGACCCATTTGGGATGAAGCTGCTGTTAAGGCCATGGTTAAAGCCGGCGTCGGTGCAGAAGTATGCCTCGACATTGGCGGTAAAAGTGATGTGCCAAGTTTAAAATTATCGGGCCAGTCTTTATCGCTTAAAGGCAAAGTGCGTTCGATTCACGATGGCCGCTTTCGTCTTAAAGGTCCTATGATGCCGGGCTTTCAAGCAGATATTGGCATGAGTGCCGTATTAGATACGGGGTCACTTGAATTGATTATTAGTAGCAAACGCTGCGAGCCCTATGATCAGGCCTACCTTACCCATACAGGTATCGACCTGACTCAAAAAAAATATATCGTCATTCATTCAAGGTTGCACTTTCGTGCAGCATTTGAACCCTTAGCAAAACACATTGTAAGCGTGGCAGGACCCGGTGTGTGCCAGTCTGATTATTCCCTTTTCCCTTTTAAGCATTTAAGGAGGCCCATTTTTCCATTGGATAACCATTTTCCTATTAGATAAGAACTGATCGATAGAGAGACTCTAAACTTAGTTTTAAATACAAACTAGAATAAAAATAAGAGGTAAACCCAATGTTCAACCTATCTTTTCTAAAAAATACTTTCAGCGCAGGTCGTAGAAAGCTCATTGTAAGCTCTGCTTTAATAAGTGTTATGAGTGTTACGACTCTGCCTTTAGTTGAAGCGTCAGAGAGTGATCTCAAAGTGCTGCATACCCGTAGTTATACCGACATACAGTCCTTAGACCCGGCTTTTTATACGGTTGTGGCAGAAGAAAATGTCATGGGTGCTATTTATAATAAGCTGATTTATTACACAGCCGGTGATAACTGGGAGTGGGAACTACAAGCGGCAAAAAGTATCGAGCAAATCGATGCGACTCATATCGCCTTTGAATTACGTCCTGGCATTATGTTCTCTGATGGTTTTGGTGAAATGACCGCCGAAGATGTGAAGTTTTCCTATGAGCGTTTTATTGATCCTAAACTTGGCTCACCTGTCGCATCAGACTGGGGAACACTTGATCATGTGGAAGTAACAGGCAAATACACAGGTGTGATTGTATTAAAAGAAGCGTTTCAGCCGCTTTGGAATATTACCTTGCCTTATGCTGCCGGTAATATTTTATCGAAAAAAGCCGTTGAGTCTGTTGGTGGTAAATTTGGTGCTAAGCCCCCTGCTATTTCAGGTCCGTTTAGAATTAAAGATTGGAAACCAAAACAAATGGTTATTCTAGAGCGTAACCCGCTTTGGAAGGGTAAAGAGCCTGCTTACGATGAAATTTATATTCATCAAATCGATGATGAAAAAACGGCTGAGATTGCCTTTGAAGCCGGTGATATCGACTTTACTCGTATCAGTCTGAGTTCATTGCAGAACTACCGTGATATGCCTCCAAAAAACAGCAAACTGAGTGAAAATCCATCGCTGTTTTATGTTTGGGTCGGCATTAACCAAGAAAACAGTAAGTTAGAAGATCCTAGAGTACGTAAAGCGATTCAGTTATCGATCGATGTGCCTTCTATTCTCGCCGCGGCTTACTTTGATGCAGCAGAAGCAGCAACCGGAATTATTGCTCCTGGTTTAACGGGTCATAGGGAGAAGAGTTTATATGCACCTGAAGCGGATTACGCTCAAGCTAAGCAATTGTTAAATGAAGCCGGTTATGGTTCTGGTATCGATTTGTCTTTAGATATTTTAAACAAAAGTACCTTTGTGACGGCGGCTCAAATTATGCAGGCAACCATGGCAACTGTGGGTATTCGTCTGAAAATAAATCTGCATGAGTCAGGTTCATTCTGGGCGCTTGGCTCTGAGAGCTCAGGTGATCGCTGGAAAGGGGTTGAGCTTGTTATGAACCGTTTTTCTATGACACCTGATCCGTATTATGCAAGTCAGTGGTTTGTTGAAAAACAAGTGGGTATTTGGAACTGGGAACGTTTTCGTGATCAGAAATTTGATCAACTTCACCAGCAAGCGCTAAGTGAATCTAATGAATCTAATCGTTCTGCTATGTATCAAGAAATGCAGGATATCATGGAAGAATCGGGTTCTTATCGTTTCATCACTCATGAATCTACACCCATTATATATCGTGATTCTGTTACCCCAGCATTACGTCCTGATGGCACACCTTTATATAGAGAGTTTCAATAATAAGGTTGGCTTGGGAGTGAGCTTAAACCGCAAACTCCCAAATGTTGAAGATTGAAATTGTGCGGTTAATGGGTTTGACCTAATTAACCGCCCATAAATAATAAGATGAGATGATTATGTGGTTATTTCTAGTCAAACGCTGCAGCTTAGGTGTACTGATTGTATGTCTCGCGGTAACAGCGCTCTACCTAATGATTCATTCCATTCCGGGCGACCCTGCCAGTATTATTTTAGGGCCACGAGCAACGGAAGAAATGAAAGCCGCTTTGGCGATCAAAATGGGGCTGGATCAACCCATAATGATTCAGCTGTTTAACTTTTTTAGTGATGTGTTTCAAGGTGACCTAGGGTTTGATGTTTTCAGTCAGCGACCTGTTATTGACATCATCATGGAGCAATTGCCACATACTCTTATTCTCATCTTGGTCAGTATTGTTTGGGCTGCAGCCATAGGTATTCCTCTAGGTTGTTATTCAGCGTTATACCAAAATTCTTGGTTTGATAAAATCAGTGCCATCTTGTCTGTTGGTACCATTGCCATTCCATCATTTGTTGTGGCGATCTACGGACTCCTTATTTTCTCAGTGAGCTTGCGTTGGTTGCCTGCTATTGGCGCGGGTGATTCGGGTGACTTGGGTGATCAATTACTTCACCTTATCCTGCCATCGTTAGCGGTAGGTCTGGGTTGGGTTGGTTATATCTCACGCCTAGTGCGTTCCTCCATGTTAGAAACCTTAGGGGCTAATCATGTACGTACCGCCAGAGCGTACGGACTCCCTGAAAGAATGATTATCTTTAAGTACAGTTTACGTATCGCTATTTTACCGACCATTACCTTATTAGGGGTGGGGGTTGGTTATTTGTTATCCGGCGCTTTATTTGCAGAGATTGTGTTTGCAAGACCCGGTATCGGCAAGTTGATTTTTGATGCGGTATCCACACGAAATTATCCCATAGTGATGGGGTCAGTCCTTATCACCACCATAATGTTTGTCGTCGTGACGACTGTGGCGGATTTTGTTAACGCTCTTTTAGATCCGCGTATTCGCGCCCATGCTTAGGAGTAGGTATGACTATTTCAACACTCAAGCAGATGTTTTTTATGCCAAATTTTAATTTCCTGATTAGTTTTAAATCATCCATCAAACGTTTGTGTAAAGAGCCCTTAGGCTTACTTGGGCTTATTCTGGTGACCTTGATTGTAGGCAGTGCCGTGTTAGCGCCTTGGTTAGTCCCCCATGATCCTATTGCGATTGATGTGATGAATCGATTAAAAGGGCCTTCCATTGAGCATTGGTTCGGCACTGACCAGCTTGGACGTGATGTTTTCTCTCGGGTATTAATGGGCGGACAAGTAGCCTTGATGGTGGCAGTATCTGCCATCTCATTGGCATTAGGGTGTGGTTTGTTTTTAGGCCTTTTAGCGGGTTTTGGTCCTGCTTGGTTAGATCATATTATTGTTACCTTGTTTGATACCGTGCGCTCCTTTCCCACCATAATATTTGCCTTGGCGGTCGTGACCTTAACAGGTCCAAGTCTGACCACGATTATTCTAGTGGTGGTTGTGACTTCGATTCCGATTTATGGACGTGTGGTTCGTACGCAAACCCAAGCTTTGAGTGCCCAGGAGTTTATTCTTGCTGAACGCGCACTGGGAGCGAGTATGCCAAGAGTGCTATGGGTACATATGCTGCCTAATGTTATTGGTCAATTGCTTATCTTGGCCAGTATGGATGTGCCTATCGTGATTACAATCGAAGCAGGGTTGAGCTTTTTAGGTTTGGGTATCCAACCCCCCACACCAAGTTGGGGTACGATTTTGAATGATGGTTATTCATATATTCGTAATACACCTTGGATGATCATTGCAGGTGGTATACCGCTTATTTTATGCACCCTAGGTTTTACCTTTTTAGGTGAATCATTGCGGGATATATTTGACCCTAAATTACGCAAGGATATCTAATAAGATGACTGAATTAATTCTAGATGTGCATGATTTATCAATTGATTATCGAACCCCTAGAGGGCAATTAAAAGCCTTACGTAATGTCAATATGACGATCCCGAAGGGAAAAATTGTTGGCATAGTGGGAGAGAGTGGTTGCGGTAAATCGACACTTATTAGTGCCATTATTAATTTAATGGCGAGCAATGCAGAAGTCAGTAATGGCGGGGTTAAATTTCTGCAAGATGAGTTGTTCGAACTTTCAAAAAAGCAGATGCAAGCAATAAGAGGGGATAAGCTCTCAATCGTTTTTCAAGACCCTATGACCAGTCTGAATCCGGTTGTGTCGATTGGCGATCAAATGACAGATATCCAATATCGCGACAAGGTAAGCAAAAAGGAAAAAACGGCAAAGGCGATCAAGATGTTGGACCGGGTGGGGATTCCTGACCCTGAAAGTCGTTTGGCGCAATTTCCTCATGAGTTCTCTGGCGGTATGTTACAGCGTATTGCAATCGCCATGGCGCTTTTGGTTGAGCCTGACTTACTGATTGCGGATGAACCGACCACGGCATTGGATGCGACCTTAGAAGTGCAGATTATTTATCGTTTGAAAGAACTGCAAGCAAGCCAAGGTTGCTCAATCTTATTTATTTCCCATCACCTAGGGGTTATTGCAGAACTGTGTGATGAAGTGGTGGTGATGTATTCGGGTGAAGTGGTTGAAAAGGGCAGTGTGAGAGATATTTTTCATCATGCAAGTCACCCTTATACCCAGAAATTATTGAAATGTGATCCAGCAGCCATCAAGCAAAAAACCAAAGACTTACCCACTATATTAGGGAGTTTACCTGACCTTATTGAGGTGCCTAAGGGCTGCATTTTTGCCGATCGTTGTGATTCAGCTAGTGCTTTGTGCCTTGAGCAAAAACCTAAGGCAGTTCAGATAAACGAAAGCCATGTGGCAAATTGCCATTTATTAGATGAAGCGGGAGCCATGTATGCCTAATTTACTTGAAGCTCGTGATGTTAGAGTGCGTTTTCGCAGTAAGTCCGTCATTAAGTCTTTGCTTGAAAGAGATGCCGACCCATTTTTAGATGCGGTTTGTGGTGTTTCATTGAACGTACAACCTGGTGAAACCTTTGCCATAGTGGGGGAAAGTGGATCAGGTAAAACGACACTGGCCCGGGCAATAACCGGTTTGGTGAAAGCGCAAGAGGGTAGTATTCGTTATCAAAATAAAGAATTGATAGGCTTAAGTGACTCTCAATTTAGACCTTTGCGTCGTGATATTGCGATGATGTTTCAGGACCCTATTGGTTCCTTAAGTCCACGTTTGACAGTGGAAGCCTTGATAACCGAGCCGTTTAAAATACATGGGGTGAAAGTGGATGATTATGCCGCTGAAGCAAGACGCCTTTTAGCTATGGTTGGCTTGCCAGCCCACTTTGCCAGCCGTTACCCTTTTCAACTCAGTGGTGGTCAAGCTCGTCGAGTGGGTGTTGCTAGGGCATTGGCTTTGTCTCCTAAGCTAATCGTGGCAGATGAGCCGACGGCAGGGCTTGATGTGTCGGTACAGGGTGAAATATTAAACCTACTCGCCAAGTTGCAAAGTGAATTGGGCTTAAGTTTGTTGATCATTACTCATAACCTGAGTGTGGTACGCCATATTAGTGATCGTATGGGCATCATGTATCTAGGGCGGTTTGTTGAGCAAGGTAATACGGATGAAATTTTTGAGCAGGCTAAACACCCTTACACCCAAGCGCTGTTATCGGCTAACCATGACCCGGACCCGGATGCCCATTCTGAGCGCATAGAATTGCAGGGCGAAGTGCCCAGCCTCCTACAAAGGCCTATGGGTTGTGAGTTTCATACTCGCTGCCCAAATGCCAAGGATATCTGTCGTAACAAGGTGCCTGACATGTTCTCCTCAAGTACGGGGCATGAAGCAAGTTGTCACTTTATCGACAATATCTGAGCAAGTATTGGATATATATTGACCTACCAGTCTCCTGAAGTGTATATCCATTTTTTGGGCTGCTTTTATAGCAGCCCTTTTTTTTGACTTTTTATTAAGATCAATTTACGGTTGCAAATTTGAATCGTTAAACTGTTTTCTAAGGCCATCAAGATGATAGAAACAACACACTTATTGCTGTTACTTTTTTTAATTCTAGCGAGCTATATACAAGCCAGTACTGGTTTTGCTTTTGCGCTTGTGGTGATGAGCGGTGTGACGGCGTTTGATTTAGCGCCGATTGAAGTGACGGCCTTTGTGGTGAGCTTTTTGAGTTTGATTAATTCATCAATAGGCTTACAGGGGCGTCTATGGCGCGAAGTTAATAAGACGGCTTTACTCTATTTGTTGATTCCCTGTGTGCCCGCTACGTTAGGTGGCGTTTATCTATTAGCGTATTTTGGCGATACTCAGCTTGCTTTGCTTAAATTTATTCTGGGCGCGTGCATTATAATTAGCAGTCTGGCTATGTTGTTAAAGGTAAGTAAAAACCAATCGCCAACGGGTAAAATTGCTTATGCTATCAGTGGTGTGATTTCAGGTTTGATGGGCGGTATGTTTGCGGCGTTTGGTCCTCCTATGACCTATATCATGTATCGACAAAGTGTAAGCTTGCAGACAATAAGAGCGACTCTTTTGATGGCGTTCACCTTTACTTCTATTATACGTTTGGCGTTTGTATTGATGAGCCAAGAGGTGAGTCCCCAGGCTTATTATCTCAGTGGGATAGGGATTCCTGTTGTGATTTTAGCGACCTTATCCGTACGCTATTTCCCCTTGCCCATTTCGACCCAAAGAATGCGGCAGCTAGTATATTTCATTTTGTTTTCATCGGGTTTAAGCCTGATGTTACAGGCTTATATTTAACCTATTTATCGAGGTTGCTCTTTTTTAAGCTGCTGTTGCCAGCGCCAGCTATCTTCACACATTTGCAATAGGTTGCGCTCTACTTGCCAGTTTAAAACTATTTTGGCTTTGCTGGCATCGGCATAAAATTCTGCAATATCCCCTGCTCGTCTTGGTAGGTGTTGATAGGGGATTTTTTGCTGACTTGCCTGCTCAAACGTTTTAATGACATCTAAGACGCTATAACCATGTCCAGCGCCTAAGTTATAAGCGTCAATGCTAGTTGTTTTTTGGCACTCTAATTGCGCTAGGGCTTTTAAATGCCCATCAGCAAGGTCAACCACGTGAATATAATCCCTAATGCCGGTGCCATCTGGGGTTTGGTAATCATCACCATAAACCCCCAAGGTGTCTCTTTGTCCCGTTGCGACTTGGGCAATATAGGGCATAAGGTTATTGGGAATGCCTTTAGGGTCTTCCCCTAATAGGCCGCTGGGATGAGCGCCAATCGGGTTAAAGTAACGTAATAGTGAGATGTTCCAGCTGGGCTCTGAAACATAGAGGTCCTGTAGCATTTGCTCTATCATCACCTTGCTTTGGCCATAAGGGCTGGTGGCACTCAGCGGCATATCTTCTTGGTATGGAATCGCATTCTTATCACCATAAACCGTGGCTGATGAGCTAAAGACCAGATTGAATACAGCAAACTCCTGCATCACTTGGCATAAGTTTAGAGTACCCAATAAATTATTTTGGTAGTAGTTTATGGGCTTTTCAACGGACTCTCCGACAGCTTTAAGCGCCGCAAAATGTATCACTGCATGAATTTCTTGTTGTTCAAATACCGCTTCAATTGTGTGTTTGTGATTTAAGTCTGCAAAATAAAAAGCAGGACTATGACCTGTTATTGACTCAATTCGAGATAGGGTGCTGATATCTGAGTTGCATAAGTTGTCTAGAATAATGACATTAAATCCCGCTTCAATTAAAGCGATGCAGGTATGACTGCCAATAAACCCCATGCCACCTGTCACTAGTATGTTTTTCACACTTGCTCCCCTTTTAATGAGTAATGTTTATCGCTGCATTCTCTTAGCCTTTGAGCAGCCTGTTCTGGGCTAAGGTCTCTTTGGCTTTCTGCTAGCATTTCATAACCCACCATGAATTTTTTAATACTGGCAGAGCGTAATAACGGCGGGTAGAAACACGCATGAAGTTGCCAATGATCTTGTTTATATTCTTGTTTTGCCTCTTGATAAGGTGCGTAATGCCACCCCATCGAATAGGGGAAAGAGCAGTTAAAAAGATTGTCATAACGTGTGGTGAGCTGTTTAAGGGCAAGCGCCAAATCCTCTATCTGGTCTGTTTGGAGTTGCTCAAATCTTGCTATCGCTGTTTTAGGCAATAATAGCGTTTCAAAGGGCCAACTCGCCCAATAGGGAACCAGAGCAACCCAAAACTCGGTTTCAATTACAATTCTTTCTTTCAGTTCAAGTTCTTGTTCTACATAGTCTTGTAGGAGATTGGATTGGTGTTTTTTATAATATTTATGAAGCTGCTTATCTTTGTTTTTTATTTCTTGTGGGATAAAGCTGTTAGCCCAAATTTGTCCATGGGGGTGGGGTTGAGAGCATCCCATGATAGCGCCTTTATTTTCAAATACCTGAACCCAGGGGTAGTCTTGACTCAGCTCGGTTACTTGGGATTGCCAGGTTAAAATGATTTTCTCAATGGCATTGAGTGACAACTCTGGCATGGTTTTGCTGTGATCTTGGGAATAGCAGATTACACGGCTTAAACCTGTCGCCGCCTGATGTTGAAATAACTCACTTTGCTCTGTTGCAGGCTGGGCATCGGGGCTTTGTTTCATTAAAGCGGCAAAGTCATTTTCAAATACAAAGGTGCCTTGATAGTTGGGATTGTTATCGCCACTAATACGCTGGTTTCCAGGGCATAAAAAACAGTCTTTATGATAGCTTTGAGCTGTCTCTAGGGGCGTGGTTTCTTCTTGTCCTTGCCAGGGGCGCTTGTTTCTATGGGGCGACACTAAAACCCACCGATCTTCTAATGGGTTATATCGTCTATGGCTATGTTCGTTAATATCAAAGTCAGAGTGCGATTTTCTGTTGGAGTGATGACACTCTGTGTTTGTTTGAGTGGGGGTGTTTTTTATCATTTTATCTCCTGGGTTGGATCAAACAAACCGCGAATCACACAATTTAGACGTGACAGTGCCGGCCATAAAGAAGCAGATTTAAAAGGGGTATTAGGTGTCTATTGGGCTTAACTAAGTATCTAGTTAGGCCCCATGGTAAACATTAAATGAGTAAGGTTTGGAATATGGGGTACATGCTAGCGCCATAGGATGAGAGGTTTTGGCCAACCCTTGATGGGGCAAGTTGTGCCATAGGATAATCAAAGTCCTTATTCCACTCAGCTTCTAAGTTCATTTCTTTGATCAGAGCCTGACTAATTTCGATAGGGGAGGACCCGCCAATGACAATGCAGTCGGGGTCGAACCAGCTTAATGTCAGTAACAGTGGTGGTAGTAGGGTCTTAGCTGATTTTTTTATCCAAGCTTTTACTATGTCGTGCTCAATGCCTGGGATGTCCGCCAAGGTAGCGACATCAAGACCTGCCTGTTGTAATTCTAAAATGAGTTCTCGTAAACAGGGTTTAGCGTGATCGGATTGTTTGAAAAAGACGCCAATTTCACCTGCATTATTATGTTTTCCCGCATATAACTTGCCATCAAGTATGGCTGCACCACCGATACCATGACCGATTTCAATCAGGATAAGGTCTTTGCAATCAGGCCAAAGGCCTGAGTAATATTCGCCGACAGCCGCCACTTTACAGTCATTGTCTATCCAGACAGGCCAATCAATTTGAGCGGCGAAAGCTTCGGCTAAATCGACATCCTGCCAATGTTTCATGGGTGCGATAGTACGAACATGTTTGCCATCATTTAAGTAAGGTCCAGGTAAAGATACGCCCATTCCTAGGATGCGAGCATTCTGCAACCTGTGTTTGTTGATCATTTTATTTGCTGCATTGGCAATGACTTGAATCGTGGTATCAGCAGGCTGCGACTCATCATATTCAAGGCTGATGCGATCAATAATATTGCCAGTAAAATTAGACAGTGCTAACTCAATGCGGCCAATGTGAAAAGCAACACCAAAAGAAAAAGCGGCATAAGGACTTAATGAAACGGGTTTTGCTGGTTGTCCTCGGGCTAGTTTGACCTTTTCTGTTTCTTGAATGAGTTGTAGTGATAATAGTTCTTTGCAAATTGTAGTAACAGTTCCCGTGCGAAAACCTGTGATAGCGGCAATCTTAACCCTGGCAATGGCGCCTTGATCACGAATGGTGCTGAGTACTTTTCTTTGGCCTTCAGTTAACTGGAACTGTAACGGCTTTATAGGTGATAACATAGATTAATTCACACTTTTTTAGACTGACAATTTGCTTGTGACGTTAGCAGAAAGTTGCACTAATTTATACCGGCTCAAGGCCTGCTTCATGGGCTAATTCTTTTAACATGCTTATGTCATCGTGACTAATCATGTCGAGTAAACCTTCTTGCATCCAGCGGATAACATCCGCTTTTACATCGCCGCCATATTTAAGCCTTAGATGCTCAATGGGGTGTAAACCTTCGTCATTTGGCTGAAAGTAAAGTCGTATGCCAAGTCCTGCTTTTTTAAACGATCTAAGGTCATCTTCATTTGCATGTGGGTATTCTATGCAAACAAAGTCAGCCCCTGAGCACATAACCGCTTCCAAATGATTGCAGTAGCGCGCAATAGTAACAACCTGTGTTTTTACCCTTGGCATTATTTCTTTTGCACGCACCATGAGAGGGTGGTCAAACGCCAAGAGCTGAGTGTAGCCATAAGCAAAGGGGATTGAATCAAGCAATATTTTTAATTCTGCTAAAAATTCAAAACGGCGTTGGCGTTGTTTTACTTCAACCACTAAGCCTACTTGATTTTTTATTGCCCAATGAATGAGCTCTTCAAGTGTCATTATTGAAGTGCCTCTAAATTTAGGCGCAAACCAAGCGCCAAAATCTAGCGCTTCAAGTTGGGCTAGTGTCATTTCCTCGACAAAACCACTGCCATTGGACGTTCTATCGACGCTGTGATCATGAATGACCACTATTTTATTATCGATTGTCATTGCCACATCTATTTCTAATGAATAGGTGCCTTCCTTTATCGCCCCTTCAAATGCATGAAGCGTATTTTCAGGATAAAGCTGACTATATCCCCTGTGGCTATTGATAAGGATTTTACCGCTTTTAGCAAGATTGAAATTGAATGACATGCTTTACCTTTAACTTTTCTAAAAAGATTAACTAAACTTTAAAACAAGTTTAGTGATTATTCAATATTTATTAATAAACAAATATAGATCGTAAAATAATCGCAATAAAATCAATGCATTAAGATGTTTTTGTGATGTTTGAAAAAATAAATAAGGAAATTTTAAGTAAAAAGACTACAAGAATAATTAAAAATGAACTAATGTTAATCTTCTTAGAAAAATTAAATAGGTGTTCTTGCTCCATGTTGCAAATTAAAAATATAAGAAAGTGCTTTGATGATTATGTGGCGTCTGATGACATTAGTTTTAATGTTGCGGCTGGCGAGTTTGTAACCCTTTTAGGGCCAAGTGGTTGTGGTAAAACAACTTTATTAAAGATGATTGGTGGTTTTCACAAAGCCGATTCGGGTGAGATTTGGATCAATGGCAAACGAATTGATCATTTACGTCCAGAAGATAGGAATACCGCCATGTGTTTCCAGTCTTATGCTTTATTCCCTCATTTAAGTGTTTCTCATAATATTTGTTTTGGTCTGGTACAGAAAAAAGTTCCGGCAAGCTTGCAGCGAGACTATTTGGC
>Ga0209395_1002754_pt1 | contig 22533 bp, 19 predicted proteins | sample GOMGulsemesocosm_3_FD_184635 | JGI IMG/M metagenome (GOLD analysis project Ga0209395, IMG submission 184635) | Methane-oxidizing microbial communities from mesocosms in the Gulf of Mexico - GOM9D Gulf of Mexico (SPAdes) (version 2) | ecosystem: Environmental > Aquatic > Marine > Cold seeps... | reverse complement strand
TTTTTTTAACAACTAAAAAAAATCAAATAATATAAAACCATAATTCTGTTCATGTAAAAACAATTCCGCACATACTTTGTATTGCGTCTTTGAATTATACCTTGCACTTTTATGCTTTTTGTTTATTTATAAAAAAATATTTGTAAAAAACAAGGATATATAATGTCAAAAAACTACTTAATAGGTTTTCCAAGAATTGGAGAAAACAGAGAATTAAAAAGAGCCCTTGAATCTTACTGGGCAAACGAAACGACTTACAATGATGTTTTAGAAGCAGCTTCTTCTTTAAAAGAAAAACACTGGAAAGAACAAAATGCAGCTGGAATTTGTTATATTCCTTCGAATGACTTTTCTTTATATGATAATATATTGGATACATCTATATTATTAAATGTAATACCAAAACGTTTTGAAAATTTAGAAAATGAAGAACTGTATTTTGCACTTGCACGAGGTACAAAAGAAGAACAAGCTTGTGAAATGACAAAATGGTTTAATACAAACTACCACTATATCGTTCCAGAATTAAGTAAAGATACAAACTTTAAACTAAACAGTAAAAAAGTTGTAGATGAATTTAAAGAAGCAAAAGCTTTAGGTATTAAAACAAAAATCAATTTAACTGGAATTATTACTTATCTAGGGCTTAGTAAAAGTGTTGACAATGAAGATGTTTACTTGAACGTGAACAAAGTCTTAGATTTATATGTAGAATTATTAAAAGAACTAGATACCTTGGATGATAACTTAGTTATTCAATTCGATGAACCTTTGTTTGTTAAAGATTTGGACTCAAAAGTATTGTCTTTAATTAAACCTATTTATGATACTTTAAGTAAGGTAAGCAAGAATATTAAAATTGTTGTATCTACTTATTTTGAACATTCAAATGAAGCCAGTAAAATTTTATTAACAACTCCTGTTTGGGCCTTGTCGCTAGATTTTATTTATGGTCTTAATAACTTAGATATTTTACAAGAACTTAAAGATTCTAATAAGGTAGTAATTGCTGGAGTAATTGACGGAAGAAATGTTTTTAAAAGTGATTTTAATGAAAAAATAAAATTATTAAATACTATAAAAACCTATATTAAAGAAGAGAACTTACTTATTTCTACTTCTTGTTCTTTATTGCATGTTCCTTATACTCTTGAAGTTGAGGATAAATTAAATATTGAAGTTAAAGAATGTCTGTCATTTGCACGTGAAAAATTAAATGAAATCAGATTACTTTCTATTCTTTGTTTTAATAAGCGCCTAAATCAAAAAGACCAAGAAGAGATTATAAAAAATAAAAGAATAAGTGAAAATAGGAAAAAATCTTCACAAATAAATAATTTGAAGCTTCAAAAAGAACTAGACTCATTAAGTTTAGTTGAGCGAGTTGGAGCTTATGAAGAAAGAATTAAAGTACAAAAAGCATTTTTTAAATACGATGATTTAGCAACTACTACAATTGGATCTTTTCCTCAAACAAAAGAAGTTAGAGCCAGTCGCTTAGCATATAAACGAAAAGAAATATCTAAAGAAGAATATGAAAATGATATGAAACAATACATCAAAGATTGTATTTCTTTTCAAGAAGAAGTTGGTTTAGAGGTATTAGTACATGGTGAACCTGAAAGAAATGATATGGTTGAGTATTTTGGGGAACAATTAGATGGTTTTGCTTTTTCACAATATGCTTGGGTTCAATCTTATGGTAGTAGATGTGTAAAACCTCCTTTAATTTATGGGGATGTTTCAAGGCCAAAAGCTATGACGGTTTCTTGGAGTACTTATGCACAAGAACAAACAAAAAAAATTGTCAAAGGAATGTTAACAGGGCCAGTTACTATTTTAAATTGGTCTTTTGTTAGAGATGATATTCCAAGAAGCGAAGTATCAAAACAAATTGCCTTAGCGTTAAGTTATGAAGTGGATGACTTGCAAAAAGCAGGAATTAAAATGATTCAAGTGGATGAGGCTGCTTTTAAAGAAGGATATCCTTTACGTGTTAAAAACATAAAAGAATATGAATCTTGGGCGCTAAAAAGCTTTAAATTATCTGTTTCTAAAGCACACAAAGATACTCAAATTCATACGCATATGTGTTACAGCCAATTTAATGATATTATTACTACTATTGAAGAGATGGATGCAGATGTTATTACTATTGAAACTTCAAGAAGTGGAAATAAACTCTTGCAGATTTTTAAAGAAGTAGGGTACAAACAAGAAGTTGGTCCTGGTGTTTATGATATTCATAGCCCAAGAGTTCCTAGTGTTGAAGAGATTGTTAAACAAATTAATTTACTAAAAGAAGTTTTACCTGTAACTCAATTATGGATTAATCCTGATTGTGGACTTAAAACAAGAAAATGGAAGGAAGTAAAAGAAAGTTTAAAAAATTTAGTTGAAGCAGTTTCTATAGTGCGTGCGCAAAAGAGTGCATAAAGATAAATAAGAAATATGCAAAGCATATTTCTTCTTTTATCATTCCTAAATTTTTTCAATACACTATTTAAACATAAATCATAGTTACTAAGGGGTCTTTTGAATTATGATATCCCAAAAGAAGATCTAAATCTTCATTTCCATATTCTTGAATATCATGTATTAAATCATAAGAAAGTTGAAATTGTTCTTTTTTATTACCTTGAAATACTAGAACTATTTTTCGTAAGTCTTTTATCATTGATAAATCACAATTTGTTAAGGATGTGGTATTTATTTTTATATCATGTTCCCTTCCAAAAAGTTTAAAAAAAGATTCTTCTTGTATATGTATATTTCTATTTTCATTAACTTTCGTAAAATATTCAGAAGTAAAAAAATCATTTTTAAGTAAGTCTTCACAGTTTTGATAGTTTATTGCTTTGTTTTTATTCATAATCAATCCTTTCTTACCTTCTATTACTAAGTTTAGTTAAAAAAACATTAGAATTAAATAATGTTATTAGTTATATGTATTTTTTAATAATAAGATAAATTAATTAAAGCAATTTAAAAATTATAGTAAGAAGAATTATTAATTGGATATAAAATAAATATCTTCATGCCTTTTTAAGGGGTTTTCCTCCTTAATATTATCCTTAACTTAAATTAAATAGTTATTTTTTTGTAATAAAACGCAGTATTTTTATAAAAATAAAATATCCACATTATGTTAAGAATTTAATGATATAATCAGTAAATAATTTTTATAAATAAAGGTTTTAACTTGAATAAAGAAATACAATTAAATAAAGATACTATGATTGTCTCTGAAACAGATGTTAAAGGTATTATTTTATATGCAAACGATGATTTCTGTGAAATTGCTGGATATTCAAAAGAGGAACTTATTGGCCAAGCTCATAATATTGTTAGACACAAAGATATGCCAAAAGTAGCTTTTAAAGATTTGTGGGAGCATATGAAAGCAAAAAAAGTTTGGCATGGTATTGTTAAAAATAGAACCAAAGAAGGTAATTATTACTGGGTAAATGCGACAGCATATAGTGTTACTAAAGAAAATGGTGAACAAAGATTACTTTCTGTACGGGTGAAACCTACAAAAGAAGAAGTACGAGACGCCATTGAATTATATAAAACGTTAAACTAAGGATAAACATGATTTTTTCGAATAAAAAAGAGATAAATACTGTACTAAACTTTTTAGAAAAATTTGAGTCATATATGAAAAATGAGACGAACAGTATAAAAACAGATGAAGCAGCAAAAAACAAAAAACTTAAAGCAATTGAAGAAAAACTTTTAAGTATAGCCTCAATGGTAAAAGAACATAAAGTAGCTGATTTACAGGTTTATGGTGAGATTATGATTGTTTGTGAGAAAGTTTCAGATGGTTTTACTGATGATCGAATTGCGAGTACTTCAAGTGATGCAAAAATTAATTATATTTCAAAAACGCTAAATAAAATGTCATCAAAAATTGATGGTGCTGTAAGTGAAGTATGTGATAGATTACATGAATATGAAAATCAAAATTATATGAAGACGGTAAAAGAGGATCTTTTTAGAGGTGGAAAACTTTATGATTTATTAGTAGGTGTTAATTCCTTACGTCAAAAAGTTTCATTAATGTTAAAAAATAATTATAAACATGCTTTACGTGCGCAAAATGATTCAGAATTTTTAAGCGAAGAATCTAACAAATTATCTATTTCTTCTAGTAAACAAGCCTTAACAATTGAAGAAACATCTTCTTCTATTGAAGAAATTGCGGCTAATATTTCACAAAACAGACAAACAACAAAAGAAATGGCATTAATAGGGATGGAGGTTCAAAAATCTTCTTCTTCAGGAATTTTACTTGTAGAAGAAAGTTTAAGCTCAATGGATGAAATTGCAGCTGCAACAAAAGAAGCATCTGATGCAATTTCAATTATTGCACAAATAGCGTTTCAAACAAATATCTTATCGTTAAATGCGGCTGTAGAAGCAGCAACAGCAGGAGAAGCAGGAAAAGGTTTTGCTGTTGTTGCTCAAGAAGTTAGAAGTTTAGCTAATAAATCAGCAGAGGCCGCTAAGATTATTGATAACTTAATGATTAATCTTACTTCTAAAACCGTTGAAGGTAGGAATACCTCTCAAAAGCTAGTAGATGAATACAGTTTATTAAACAATAGAATTGATGAAACACTAAATTTGATTAAACAAGTAGAAGTATCTTCTGCTGAGCAAGAATCAGGTATTTCTCAAATCAATGATGCGGTAAGTGAAATAGACCTAATTACTCAAGAGAATCAAAAAGTTGCTTTAAGTGTAAAAGATATTTCTTTGAAAAATTTAGGTTTTGCAGAAGAAACAGTTTTGAGTATGCAAGAAATAGAATTTGAAGGAAAAAAGGACGTTCATTTATAAAGGAAATAAGAGAAAAACTCTTATTTTCAAGGGTATAAATTAAAGCTTATAAAACAGTTCCATCTTCTAAAATTATTTTATCTCTGCCTTGTGTTTTAGCTTCATATAATAAAACATCTGCTTTTTGAATAGCTGCTTCATATGTTTCATGATCTTGTCTTAAAACAACACCTGCTGAGAATCTAATATTAATAGCTTCTTCTTTATAAATAAAGTCATTTTCATGAACAATGCGTTTGATTCTTTTTAAGTAGTGTATTAAATCGTCTTTACTATTGTAATGAACAATGCATATAAATTCTTCTCCTCCATATCGTCCAATAATATCGATTTTTCGTGTTTGTTTGTGTAGGATTTTTGCAAAAGTTGATAATACAACATCTCCTGCATCGTGCCCATAAGTATCATTTATTTTTTTAAAATGATCAATATCTAGAAAAACCAAAGCATAAAAAACTGAATTTCTTTCATAATTACTTTCAAAATTTTTAACTTCTACTTCATAGGCTTTTCTGGTTAATAATTTAGTCAGATGATCGTATTTGCTTTCTTTTTTTGCATCATCTAATTCATGCTTTAAATCACTAATTTCTTGCTCAAGTGCATTGATTTGACTTTTTCCTGTATTAAAGTTTTTTCCTACTTTTATCATCTCATCTTCAATAGAACTTGCAGCATCTATTAGTCTTGATTGTAAAGCAGATAACTCACTTAAGTCATTTGGATTCATTTTAATAGATTCCAGTTTTCCTTTAATACTAGATACAGATGAAGAAGAATTATCAGAACTAGAAATAGCATCATTTAAATATTTACCCATTAAAGTAACAAGTTTAGCGATGTCTTCTGTTTTTTGTTTAACTACCTTTTTATCTGCTTCGTATCGTTGATTAATAAAATCTTGCATTTCTTTTTGTATATCATCTTCAAAAATTAACGCAGGTTCATTTCCAATTTTTAAAGAAAATTTTGATAAAGAATCATTTAATTCTAAGGATATAGAAGGTGTTAATGCTGTGCTCATGATAGAAGTAAGATTAGACATATTTTTTCTTGAGATTCTATTTAATAATAAAGGAATTAAATCTTCTATTGTTTCAATATTTCTGTTTTTAATTTCATTTCGTTCTGCTTCACTTAAACGTTCAACTAACTTTTTAAATTCAGAACATTCTTTCGCAGAAAATTTATATTTTTTTGACACAATACAGAATTCTTTATGATAATTATTAGGTGTTGCTGGTTTACCTTTTGTACGTAAACCAATAAGCGTGTCTTTTACAATTGAGCTTATATCTTTCATTATTTATCCTTCTTCATTCTAAAGTATTAAGAAAGTAGCTTTTTTACCATTTCATTTATTCTTTTTCCATCAGCAGTACCTGCAAATTTTTTACTAGCAGCTCCCATTACTTTTCCCATATCTTTAAGTGTGCTCGCATTTAGTTTTAAAATAATTTCTTTCATACCATTTTCAAGTTCTTCTTCGCTTGCTTGTTGTGGCAAGTATAGTTTAAATACATTAATTTGTTCTTGTTCAACATCAATTAAATCTGATCGCGCTGCAAGTGTATATTGAGTAATAGCTTCTTCTCGTTGTTTGATACCTTTTTGAACTAGCTTTATAACAGCTGCATCATCAAGCTCAATTCTCTCATCTACTTCTATTTGTTTAATCATAGTATTTATAGTTCTTATTGAGTCTCGTTTTACTAAGTCTTTAGCTCTCATAGCATCTTTTAAATCTGATTTTAATTGTTCTTTTAATGTCATTGTATTCCTTTAATAGTGTAAAATTATTTTATTGTGACTAATATGTATTTTAATTATTTTAGTATAACTAATTATGCGTTAAAGCATTCATACAACTCTTCAAGTTCTAAGAATTCTTCAACTCTTTTTTCATATAGTTCTTCTGTTTCTTGAAGCTCTTTAGAAACGCTTATTAAACCTTTTTCTTCATAACAAGAAGGATCTAATAAACATTTATTAAGTTCTTCTATTTTTTTTTCTAAGTTTTCAATTTCTTTTGGTAAGTTATTATAAGCTTGTTGTTCTTTATAGGAAAACTTTTTTTGAGTACTTTGTTTTTTTTGTACAACAATTTTTTCTTCAACAACAAGTTCTTTTTCCATTAGTGCTAAGTCTTTTAGTTCTTTTTCTATTTCTAAATATTCGCTATAGGGTTGAAGACTTTCCATAATCTCACCATTATAACCTTTGAAAACGAAAAGTTTTTTAGCAAGTTTATCCACAAAGTATCTGTCATGAGATACGAATATTACAGCACCTTGAAAAGAATCTAAATACTCTTCTAAAATATTAATAGTTGGAATATCTAAATCATTTGTAGGTTCATCTAAAACCAAACAATCAATTCTTTGCGTAAACAACCAAGCAAGTGCTACTCTGTTTTTTTCACCCCCACTTAATAAACCAATCTTTTTTTCTAAATATTCTCTTGGAAATAAAAAGTTTTTTAAATAACCATAAACATGCTGACTTCTTCCATCACTTAATTCAACTCTATCTCCACCAAAAGGACAAAATAAATCCATAATAGTCTGATCATCACTAAGCATATCTCTGTGTTGATCAAAGTATCCTACTTTAAAATCACCTTTTTTAAAATCACCTTCATCAATAAAAAGTTTTTCCATAAATATTTTTAATAAGGTTGATTTTCCAGTACCATTTGGACCCACAATTGCAATAGTGTCTTTTTGTAATATTCTAGTCGTAAAATCTTTTATTAAAAGCTTTTTACCCAAGCTTATTCCAATATCATCTAATTCAAATAACATCTTTTTTCTATTGATAGTTCTTATGTCTTCTGAATTAAAAGACTTTTGTTCTCTTTGTAAATCTAAGGTCATCTTCCTTATATAAGAAGGATTGGATTTTACTTTTTTCTTAAGTTCGAGATAATTGTCTTTTCTTAATACATTTCTTTTCCGTCTTGCAGTTACTCCTCTTTGCATCCAATGTGCTTCACGTTTAAATAAACGAATCATATTGTGATGATCTTTTTGCATATTGGAGAGAAGTTGTTGTTTTTCTTCTAAATAACTTGTATATCCACCTTGGAATTTTCGTAAAACTCCTTGGTCAATTTCTATAACAGAAGTAGCAATATTATCAATAAAATACCTATCATGTGAGATAAACAGTAAAGTGAATTTAGCTTTAATTAAAAGTTGCTCTAAAAACTCAACCATATATACGTCCAAATGATTCGTAGGCTCATCTAAAAGCAGTACATCTGGTTTTTTGAGCAATAATCCAGCCAAAGAAACTCTTCTTTGCTCACCCCCACTTAAAATATTCACATCTTTATCTTCATAAGGTTTTAAATGAAACTCAAGTAAAACTTTTTCAATCATAGTATCAATATCCCAGGCATCATGATAATCAAGATAGCTAGCAAGTTCGCTTTGTCTTTCAATTAAACTCATATTTTCATAATCTTCATTAAGTAATTCAGTGATTTTTTCATACTCATCACGCGTTTGTTTAATCTCAACCAATTGTTCTTCTATGGCTTGTCTTACTGTGATGTTCGCAGAAAATCTGGGCTGTTGTGCGAGCATTTCTATTTTTAGTTTTTTATCAATAGACTTTATTCCTGAATCAATTTCAACTTCACCCGTAATAATCTTCATTAACGTAGATTTACCTTGTCCATTTTGCCCTAAGAGAGCGACTCTTTGACCTTCTAGTAAAGAAAAATTTGCTTCTTTTAAAATTATTTTTGTTCCATATTGTTTATGAATATTTTGTAGGTCTATCATTGCCATGTAGTTATGTTCCTGTAGTAGAATATTGTTTTATTATTAAGTGTATAATAGCAAAAAATGCATTAAAAATTGAATAAAAGACTTTTGTTTAAAAATGAAAAATTTGAAATGACTTTAACAAAATAGAACAATTTAAGAACGAAGTAAGATTTCTTTATCACTAATAGAATCATCATAGGGATCTAAGTGAATATTTATAATCCACGTTTTTTTTTCATCAATGTTGGCAATTAAAGCTTCAATTCTATCACTTACCCTGTGTGCATTTAATAAGGTGATTTGTGGATTAAGAACCAAATGAACATCTACAAATATTTGATTTGCAGCTTCTCTTGTTTTTAATAAATGAAAATTACTTACTTCTTTTTCATTTAAGATTAGGCTTTCTATTTTACTTACATCTGTATTGTTAATAGATTTATCTAATAAAACAAAAAAACCTTCTTGTATTAAATCATAAGAAGAATAAATAATAAACAAAGCAATAGCAGAGCCTATTATAATATCTGCTATTTCATAGCCTGTTAACTGGACAACAAATAATGAAAATAAAACAGCAACATTTGTATACACATCCGTTTTGTAGTGCAGAGCATCTGCTTTTATAACCATAGATTTTGTACTTTTTGCTACTTTGTTTAAATACAATACTAAAAAAATAGTAATAAAAAGAGATAAAAACATTAAAATAAAAGATTCTGTGACGTAGGTAGCTTTTTCTTGCAGATTATATTTTACATAGGCTTGGTAAAGCAAATAAAAACCTGAAAAGGTAATAACCAGACCTTCTAATAAAGAAGCTAGGGCTTCTGTTTTTCCTCGTCCATAATTAAAAAATTTATCTGCAGGTTTTTCAGAATTTGAAATAGCAAAAAGATTAAAAAGGGAGACACACATATCTAAAATAGAATCAATAGCAGAAGCTAAAATAGCAAGTGATCCAGAAGCCAGACCAACGCTTAGTTTTATAATACTCAACAATAAAGCAACACTAGTTGAGACTATTGTTGCTTTTTTTTGAGGTGACATTGTTTAGAATGTTTCTTTTACAAAACGTTCAATTCTTTTAATACCTTCTTTAATTGAATCCAAATCCGTTGCAAAAGAAAATCTAAAATAACCTTCAGATCCAAAAGCCAGACCAGGAACAACAGCAACCCCTTCTTTTTCTAATAATAAAGAACAAAACTGTACAGAATCATTGCTTATATTTTTAATATTTACAAATAAGTAAAAAGCACCTTCTGGATTTGAACAAGATAAATTAGGAATAGCATTAAAAGCATTAACCCCATAATTTCTTCTGTCTTCAAAAGCTGTATTCATCATTGAAATTTTTTCATCTGCCTTACCTTCTAATGCAGGAATTGCTGCATCTTGAGTAATTGAGTTAATATTTGATGTACATTGACCTTGTAACTTTGTCATTGCTTTTACTAAATCTTTATGAGGAGTGGCTAAATAACCAAATCTCCAACCTGTCATTGCAGCAGATTTACTTAAACCATTAATTGTAACGGTTCGTTCAAACATATCTTGTGATATTTGTGCAACTGCTGTAAATTTTTTATTATCATAAATGATTTTTTCATACATCTCATCTGAAAATACCAAAATATCAGTACCTTTTAAAACAGCAGCCAAACTTTCAAGTTCTTCTTTTGAATAAATTGAACCTGTTGGGTTTGATGGTGTATTTAATAATAGTATTTTTGTTTTACTTGTAATTGCTTCTTTTAATTGTGTAGCCGTAATTTTAAAGTTAGTATTCTCATTGGTATCAATAAATACAGGAACGCCATTCGCATATTTTACTTGTTCTGGATATGTAACCCAATAAGGTGCTGGAATAATTACTTCGTCTTGATCTTCTATTAATACTTGAAATAAGTTAAATAATGAATGTTTTGCACCGTTAGATACTAAAACATCTCCTAATTCATAATTTAAGCCATGATCTCGTTTTAATTTAGTAATAATTGCTTGTTTACAATCTTTTATTCCATCGACTGCTGTATATTTAGTATGTCCTAATTTTAAGCCTTCAATAGCAGCATCTTTTATTACATTTGGTGTATCAAAATCTGGTTCACCCGCACTAAAACTTAAGATATCTCTACCTTGTTCTTTTAGTTCTCTTGCTAAGGCTGTAACAGCCATAGTAACAGATGGTGACAGGTTTTGCATTCTTTTTGCAAATTTCATTAGTCTTTCCCTCTATATAAATTTATACTTATGTTATAATCGTGATAATATCTAAAGCTAACTTAAGGACTATATTGAACTTCGATATTTTAATACATAATAAAGAAATACGTGTTAATTTGGAGTATAAAAAAAACCTAAAAAACGTTTATTTAAGAATTCTTGATAAAAATACTTTGCATATTAAAGCGCATAAATATTTTACCTTGGATGACGCCAAAAACCTGCTTAAAGAAAAAGATAAGTGGATTACAAAACATTTAGAAAATTTCTGCAAAAATGAACTTTTAGAAGATGAATATTATTTTTTAGGACATATTCATAAAAAAGAGACGCTTACTTTTGATGAAGAAAACTATTACAAACAAGAAGCTAAAATTTTTTTACCAGAACTGGTTGATGAGTATGCCTCTAAAATGTCTTTATTCCCTAGTTCTTTAACTTTTAGAAAAAATAAAAGCAGATGGGGCTCTTGTTCTTATAATAATAGAATATCGTTAAATACAAGACTAATGAAGTTTCCTATTGATGTCATTATTTATGTGATCATTCATGAACTTGCACATATTAAACATAAAAACCACTCCAAAGATTTTTGGAATGAAGTAGAAAAATATTGTATTAATTATAAAAGTTTGAATGAAAAACTAAAAGAATATTAGTCTTTTGATTTTTTTTCTTTAATAAGTTCTCTGATTTTCTCAAAGGTTTGATGCAGTTTTTTATTATTAGTATTATTGTCAAAGTAGCCATTGGAACGCTCTTTATATGAGGGACTTTCTTGCTTTACTTCTGTATATTTTTTATCAACTTCATTGCTTACGAAACAACGAATGTCATGTATATCTTCTAGCTTAATTATTTTTAATAGTGCTTTTATATCTTGTTTGTTATACTCAAATTCACTTTTATATACAGGATGTTTTAGAACAAAATACAGCGTTTCGTGCTTTATATAAGCAAATTTTATTCCCTTTTTTAATCTGGGAGGTAAAATTGAAATCAGTTTTTCTAAAATCATATTTGTATTCAATTTTTTTAAATGAGGTTGTTGTTTCAAATGTATAAGAATATCATCAAGTTTTTTCATATTTTAATTATATCAGGTTTCGTATTGGTTAGTAGTGGTTGTGGATATAAAGGTCCACCTGTTTACGTTAAAGACACACATAAGGTCAAAAAATAGTGATTTATGACTATTTAATAATTGGAGCTGGTATTGCAGGTCTAAATGCTGCAAGACTTATTCCTAAGAATAAAAAAGTGCTTATTATTTGTAAAAAATCTCCTTGGGAATGTAATACATTTTACGCCCAAGGTGGTGTTGCAACGGCGCTTAATGATGCAGATATTCCTGTACATATAAAAGATACCCTAACAGCTGGCGTGCATCATAATAATGTAAAAGCAGTAGAAGTATTATCTAAAAATTCACGTGCTTGTATAGATGAGTTAATCAAAGAAGGTCTGGAATTTGATTTAAATGCAAAAAACGAGCTTGCTTTTACAAAAGAAGCAGCCCACAGTATTCCTCGAATATTACATGGGGATGGGGACGCAACAGGAAGGCATATGCATATGTTTTTACTGGAAAAATGTCTTCATCCAATAATAACAGATGCTGTTGTAAATGATTTATTAATTCAAGATGGTATTTGTTATGGCGCTAAATATTATGATTCTGAAACAAGCGAACAAGTTGTATACGCGCATAATGTAATTATCGCATCCGGTGGAATTGGTTCAATTTATAAATATCATACTAACTCTCCTGCAGTAGCAGGTGAGTTGCAAGGTATATGTTTAGAGAAAAACATTGAACTTAAAGATATGGAAATGATGCAATTTCATCCAACTGTTTTTAAAGGAACATCTTTTGCACGAAAACCACTTTTAAGTGAAGCATTAAGAGGTGAAGGCGCTTATGTAGTTGATGAAGACAATAAAAGATTTTTATTTGATTATCATAAAGATGGTGAACTAGCCCCTAGAGATGTAGTTTCACGCTCAATTTTTGATTATAATGAAAAAACAAATAAACAAATTTATTTATCTTTTGAAACATTCGACAAAGAATTTTTTCAAAAAAGATTTCCCAATATTTACGCAAATTTGCATGAACTGGGATATGAATTACCCTTTGAGAGAGTTCCTATTTCACCAGCTTTTCATTATGCTATGGGAGGAATTAAAATTGATTTAAATTCAAAAGTAACGTCTTTTAAAAACTTATATGCAATTGGAGAAGTTTCTTGTTCTGGACTTCATGGAGCAAATAGGTTGGCCTCAAATTCTTTGTTAGAGGGACTTGTTTTCTCTAAAATTGCAATTGAGAATTCTTTAAAAGAGAATTTTGAAATATGTCAAGAAAAGTATACAAAAGAGATAGTATTTAATACACGAAACAAAGATATAGACAAAAAAATCAAGAATGATTTAAGAAAAATAATGTGGAAAAGTGCCAGTATTTCCAGAAATAAGACCGATTTATCAAAATCTTTACAATTAATTGATAATTACTTGACAAATGACCTTGGACGACTACTATTCTTAAGGCTTCTTACGGCAAAATCTATTTTAGAGTCTGCTTTAAATAGGGAAAAATCCCTTGGAGCACATTATATTAAGGAGAATTAATGTTTAAAGTTATTATGTCATTGCTACTTTTCTCAGTAGCAGTATTTGCAAGTGAAAGTTCTACTGGTGCTATTCCAGATATTACTATGACTTGGGTTGGATATTCAGCTCTGTTTATATTTGCAATTGGGTACTATTTTGTTGCTGCTGAAGAGAAATATGAAATTGATAAAGCAAAACCAGCCTTATTTATAGGTACATTTATGTTTATGCTTGTTGCAATATATTATTCTTTAAATGGTATGGATATGAACTTAGTTCATACACAAGCGCAGCATTTAATCTTGGAAATTGCGGAAATCTTCTTTTTCTTATTTGTTGCTATGACGTATATTGAGTCTTTACTTCATATGAATGTATTTGAAGTTCTTAAATACAAACTGGTTTCAAAAGGTTATACATACAGACAATTATTCTGGGTTACAGGTTTCTTAGCATTCTTTATCTCCCCAATTGCAGATAACTTAACAACTGCACTTATTTTATCAACGGTATTAATTACTATTGAAAAAAAGAGAAAAGATTTCTTAGTACCTGCTGCTATTAATATTGTTGTTTCTGCTAATGCTGGTGGTGCTTGGTCTCCATTTGGTGATATTACAACACTTATGGCTTGGACTGCTGGAAAAGGAACCTTTGTTGATTTCTTATTTTTATTCCCAGCTTCTATTATTGGTTATTTAGTAACTGCGTTTATTCTTTCTAAATTTGTTCCAACAGATGTACCTGCATTTGATGCTACAAAAGAAGAAAAACCTAAAATGGCAGAAGGTGCAAAAGTTGTTATATTCTTAGGAATATTCACTATTTTCTCTGCTGTAATGTCTCATCAAGTATTACATTTACCTGCAATGTGGGGAATGATGTTTGGACTGTCTTTACTTAAACTATATGCTTATGGTTTAAAGAAAAAATACGGTGTTGATCATTTTAATATTTTTCATTCTATGTCAAAAATTGAAAACAATACATTAATGTTTTTCTTTGGTATTTTAGCAGCCGTTGGTGCTTTATACTTTATTGGATGGTTAGGATTAGCAGTTGTTGTATACAACCCAGATGTATTAGGACCTACATGGGCTAATATTGGTGTTGGATTCTTATCTGCAATAATTGATAATGTTCCAGTTATGTCAGCTGTATTAAAAGCAAGTCCTACCATGGGATTAGATCAATGGATGCTTGTTACTTTAACAGCTGGTGTTGGTGGATCTTTAATTTCTTTTGGATCAGCAGCTGGTGTTGGTGTAATGGGAAAACTTCATGGTATTTATACTTTTGGTGCACATATGAAGTATGCATGGATTATCTTAATTGGATACATTGTATCTATTTGTATTTGGTATTTACAGTATCAAGTATTAGGAATTGGAGCGTAAGTTTCCTTTCTTTTTCTAAAAACCTTGCATCTTTGGATGTAAGGTTTTTTTTTGCCTTTTTTATTAATAACTAAGGCAAAGAATCAAAAAAATAATCTAATTTCTAGTTTTATCCCCATAAATAGGAACTTTATTCTTTTAGCAAAGATAAATAGACTTTTAGATATAATCCCGATAATAAGATAAAACTTAAGATAAAAAAAGGAATTTGTTAAATGAAACATGTACCAATAGTAGTATTAGATTTTGGTAGTCAATATACACAAATCATCGCTAGAAAATTAAGAGAAGCTGGAGTTTATTCTGAAATCGTACCATACAATGAACGAATTGAAGATATTATGGCAAGAGCGCCTAAAGGTATTATATTATCAGGTGGGCCTGCTTCTGTTTATGCAGAAGGTTCTTACCATCCAGATGAAGAAATTTTTAAATTAGGTTTACCTATTTTAGGAATATGTTATGGAATGCAATTAATTTCTCAATTTTTTGGAGGCTCTGTTATTCCTGCTATAAATCATGAATATGGAAAAGCTAAATTAAAATTTGAAAAAGAAAGTCCTTTATTCAAAGATTCAAGTGATGGACAAATTGTTTGGATGAGCCATGGAGATAAAGTGGATGAATTACCATCAGGTTTTGAAGTAATTGCAACAAGTGAAAATTCTCCTTATGCAGCTATTGCTAATGAAGATGAGAAAATTTACGCATTTCAATTCCATCCTGAAGTATATCATTCAGCAGAAGGAAGTCAACTTTTAAAGAATTTTGCTAAGAATATATGTTCTTGTGAATCTACTTGGAATATGGGTTCTTTTGCAAAAGAACAAATTAATTTAATTAAAGAAAAAGTTGGAAATAAAAAAGTTCTATGTGGTGTATCTGGAGGTGTTGATTCATCTGTAGTTGCAACACTATTAGCAGAAGCAATTGGAGATCAATTAGTACCTGTTTTTGTAGATAATGGATTATTACGTGCCAATGAAGTAGAACAAGTTCAAGCTATGTTTAAATTAAGAGGGGTTCCTTTAATTACCCTTGATGCAAGTGAAAAATTCTTAACACGTCTTGAAGGTGTTGTTGATCCTGAGACAAAAAGAAAAATTATTGGTGAAACATTTATTGAAGTATTTGATGTAGAAGCAAAAAAGCACGATGGTATTGAGTTTTTAGCGCAAGGAACTTTATACACAGATGTTATTGAATCTGTATCTGTAAAAGGGCCTTCTAAAACGATTAAATCTCATCATAATGTTGGTGGACTTCCAGATTGGATGACTTTTGAGTTAATTGAGCCTTTACGAGAAATCTTTAAAGATGAAGTACGACTCTTAGGAGCTGAACTAGGACTTCCTACTGATATGTTAGCACGACATCCTTTTCCAGGACCTGGACTTGCTATTAGAATCATGGGTGCAGTAAACCAAGACGATTTAGAAATCTTACGAAAAGCTGATGTAATTATGTTAGATGTTTTACATGCTACTGGATATTATGAAAAAACATGGCAAGCATTTACTGTTATGTTAAATGTAAAATCGGTAGGTGTTATGGGTGATAATAGAACGTATGACAATACTGTTTGTGTAAGAATTGTAGATGCAACAGATGGTATGACTGCAACTTTCGCACATATTCCTCATGATATTCTAGAAACAATTTCAAGAAGAATAATAAATGAAGTTGATGGAATAAACAGAGTTGTTTATGATATTTCTTCGAAACCACCTGCTACAATTGAGTGGGAATAAATAAGAATTTAATTAAAAAAAGAATGTAAGCTTACATTCTTTTTTTGCTTTATAGCTCTAATAATACTTCTTTCTTTTTTACAATATAAACAAAGGTATTAACTCTTTCTTAAAGAAATATTTTTTTGAATTAAAACAAACAATTTTTAAGTATAATATGAAAAATAATTTTATAAGGCCTTTTTTGAATAACAAATACAAATTTTTTTTCTTACTTATTTTTCTTCTTTTTGTGGGATTTTCTTTTGCCTCATTTATGAGTTATAAGATGGCAATAAATCTTGCTAAACGCGATTTAACTCAATACTCTTTACCCTTAAGTAGTGATAATGTGTATTCAGAAATACAAAGAGACCTCTTAGAAGCCAAACTCATTTCTTCGTTAATGTCGAACAATACTTTTTTAGTTGATTGGATTAAAGATAAAGAAAATAATATTGATAAAATTAAACAATATTTAAAAACAATTAAAACAAAATACCTTACATCAAGTAGTTTTTTTGTTTCTTCTTTTACTAAAAATTATTATTATGAAAAAGGGATTTTGAAAGTAATAAAGGAGAAAAAATCGGAAGATAAATGGTTTTTTCGTTTGAAAAATTCTAAAAATGAGTATGAGAGTAATATTGACATTGATATGGCGAATGATTATGCTTTAACTATTTTTTCTAATCATAAAGTAAGAAATTCAAAAGGTGATTTTATTGGTATTGCAGGGGTTGGTATTGAAACATCTCATGTATCTTCTTTATTAGATACCTATAAAGATAAGTACAATCATGAGGTATATTTTGTTGATGAAAATAATGCAATCATAATAAAATCAAAGAATTTTAAGAAATCAAACAGTTTAGAATTTAAAAAAATCCTTCGAAAACAAATTAAAACATTTCAAAAAGATAAGAATAATATTTTGCAATATGAGTATTTAGGAAAAACCTATCACTTGAATATACGTTTTATTGAAGAATTGAATTTATTTTTGTGTATTGAAGCAAAAGAAGACGATGTAATAAAAGGTATTACGGATAACTTTTTTATTAATATTGCTATTTTTGTTTTTATTATTATTTTGATTATGTTGAGTATTATTTATTATATAAATCATTATCAAAAGAACTTAGAGTTTTTTGCAAAACAAGATGTATTAACGGGTCTTTCTAATAGATTTTCTTTTGAAAATACCTTAGTAGGCATTTTTTCTTCACGAAAAAAAGAAAATACTGATATCGCTTTAATTTTATTGGATGTAGATAACTTTAAAAATATAAATGATACCTTTGGACATCAAGTAGGAGATAAAATACTTGTACTTATTTCACAAGTACTTAAAAACAGTTTTTCTTCTAATACCATGCTTGCTAGGTGGGGTGGGGAAGAATTTGTTGTTGTTTTAACAAATACAAGTAAAAAAGAAGCTTACGCATTAGCAGAAGAATTAAGACTTAATATTTTAGAAAATGAAGATATTTATTCCTTAATTAATAAAAAAATAAGTGTAAGTTTAGGTATTGCATTAAAAGAAAAAGATGAAAATAAAGATGAACTTTTTTTACGTGTAGACAAAAATTTATACCAAGCAAAAGCACAAGGTAAAAATCAAAGCGTAATCTAAGAGGCAATAGCTAATAATCAATAGCTATTGTTTTATTGTAATAAAAACTCTGCCATGCGTTCATTGGTAATTAAACCATTAATTAATTTACCCTCTAAGGCTGCTTTTATTGCTTCTTGTTTATTATCTCCTGCAGCTATTGCAATAACTACTTTTTTAGAGTTTTTTACTAAGGGAATACTTGTTACTTTATCATTGCTATGGCCTTGTATTATTTCTCCTTTATTATTATAAGCCCAGCCTGTAATTTCACCTACGGCTTTAGCTTCTAAAAGTCCTTGAAGTTCTTCTTTATTAATAAAACTGTCTTTATATAAAGGGGCATTTTGATCAAATTGCCCAATTCCAACAAAAGTAACGTCAACATGTTTAGCTAAAGATAAAATACTACTTGTTGATTGTAAACTGTGTAATAATTCTTTTTCTTTTGCACTGTTAGCAATTACAGGTAAGGGCATTGGAAAATATGTTGCATTTACTTTATCCGATATTTTACTCACTACTTCGTGAGCTGATGCAGAACCATCATTTGTCATATTTCCAACAAGTGATATAATACTGTGTTGTGAACTATCAATAGGAGAAAGTTCGTTTGCAATCATTTTAAGAACTCTTCCTGTTCCTACTGCAATTATTAATTTTTTTTCTTGAACTAAGTATTTTTCCATCATTGAAGCGCCTGCTTCTCCAAGCCCAGTAACATTATTTCCCTCTTCTATACTTGGAATAATTTCACATTCTTTTAAATCATATTTTTTTATTAATTTTGCATTTAAATCCATACAAGAAGAAATAGGGTGATCAAGTCTAACTTTTATTAGTTTCTCTGTCATTGCGAGTGATACCATTCTTTGAGCAGATTGTCTTGATATTCCAAATTCATTTGCAATTTGATCTTGTGTGTATCCAGCAACATAATATAACCATCCTGCCCTTGCTGCTCCATCTAATTTATCAATTTCTTTTTGTGTCATTTATTTGTTTCCTTTTTTAAATAGGGGAAAATCTTAAAAAAATCAGTCATATCTTTTAAAACAATATTAGGTTGAAATTTGTACTCGTGCTTTTCATCCCAATCTTTTAAATGACTTGCGCCAATATAGTGACATACTTTCATCCCAGCATTTACAGCGCCTTGTACACCTAATAAACTGTCTTCTATAACCAATGTATTCTCAGGTTTAATCTTAAACTGTTCTGCTGAGAATAAATATATATCAGGTTGGGGTTTGCCTCTATTTCCCATATTATAAGCACTGTATACTTGATTATTAAAATAGTCAAATAAATTAACAATTTTTAAAGAAGATCTGGCTCTTATTAAACTACTACTCGTTGCTACACAAATAGGAACATTAATATTTTCAAGAACGTGTTTAATTCCAGAACTAGCTAATAATTCATTTTTAAAAGTACTTAATAAAGAATTTCTATATTTTTCTTCAAAATCCTCTGGAAGAACTTTATTAAAAACTTTTTTAATATGTATATTAATATTTATAAAAGAATGTCCTATGAAGTTTTTTTTGATGTATTCTACGCTTATATCTAAACCATTTCTATAAAAAACTTCACTAAGTACTCTTACACTTATTAATTCACTGTCAATTAAAACACCATCACAATCAAAAATAACAAGTTCTACATTTTGATTCTTTTTTGAATTCATTTATTTACCTTGCGTAGATTTAAAACAGAGTATACACAGATTTAATTTATATAATCATTTATTTACAAGAATAATTAATCATTATTATAGTTATTATATTTAAGATTTGTGTTTAGTAAAAAGATATATAATTTAAGTCTGGTCTAAGTTTTAATGAGTTAGTATTGTTTATGAGCTTATGCTATTATATATAGCAATTGCTCATAAATTGAAAAATATTAAGGAGATAGAATGAAAATTACAAAATTGGCTAAAGTAGGATTACTTTCTAGTATGACGGCTCTATTGTTAAATGCAGGAGATTTAACAATAGCAACTGTGAATAATGGGCATATGGTTGAAATGCAAAAACTATCACATGTTTTTGAAAAAGAGAACCCTGGTATTAATTTAAAATGGGTGACTTTAGATGAGGCTACATTACGACAAAGACTTACAACAGATATAACTACTAAAGGTGGTCAGTTTGATGTTATGACAATCGGTATGTATGAAGCACCAATCTGGGGTAAAAAAGGTTGGTTAAAAGAGCTTAAATTTGACAAGGCTTATGATGTAAATGATATATTTCCATCTATAAAAAAAGGTTTGTCTTTTAATAATAAATTAGTTGCTGCGCCTTTTTATGGAGAAAGTTCTATGCTTATGTATAGAAAGGATTTAGTTGAAAGGGCTGGAATGAGTATTAAAGATAATGATTCATGGGCACATATAAAAGAGGTTGCAAAAGCTATACATAATCCTAATGAGGGAGTATATGGCATCTGTTTAAGAGGAAAAGCTGGTTGGGGAGATAACATGGCATTTCTCTCAGCAATGGCAAACAGTTTTGGTGCTAAGTGGTTTGATAAAAACTGGAAACCACAATTAGATTCAAAAGAATGGTCAAAAGCAGTAAATGCCTATGTTGATTTATTACAAAACTATGGACCTCCAGGTTCAAGTGGAAACTCTTTTAATGAAATATTAGCATTATTTAATGAAGGAAAATGTGGTATGTGGATTGATGCAACAATTGCAGCATCATTTATTACAGATCCAAAACAATCTAAAGTGGCCAATAAAGTTGCATTTGCACAATCCCCAATAGCAACAACTAAAAAAGGTGCAAACTGGTTATGGTCTTGGGCTTTAGCAATTCCAACAGGAACAAAAAATGCTAGTGATGCACAAAAATTTATTTCTTGGGCTACATCTAAAGAATATATTAATCTTGTAGGAAAAACAAATGGATGGGCTTCAATTCCAACAGGAACAAGATCAAGTACTTATAAAAATGAAAAATTTCAAGAAGCAGCAGTTTTCTCTGATGCTGAATTAAAAGCAATTTTTTCTGCTGATCCAAAAGCTCATAGTGAGTATTTAGGGGTTCAGTTTGTGGCAATTCCAGAATTTCAAGGAATTGGAAATGCTGTTGCAAAACAAATGAGTGCAGCACTTGCTGGAAAAATAACTGTAGAAGAAGCATTAGAAGCTTCACAAAAAGCAGCGTACAGAGTTATGAAAAAAGCTAGATATTATAAATAGTTATATTAAATTTTGAAAGGAAAACACTTGTGTTTTCCTTTCAACTTATTTTTTTAAAGAATTAGGCCTATTGTTTAAAAAAATAAATAGATTTTTAAGGAGAAAATAAAATGAGTTTAAATAAAAATACAATAATGAGTCTTTTTAAAGTACCCAGTATTATTGCATTATTTCTTTGGATGATTGTACCTCTTTCAATGACAATATATTTTTCATTGGTACGTTACAATTTACTGTATCCAGAGCAAAGTGGGTTTGAAGGTTTAGAAAATTATGTATACTTTTTAAGTGATGATACCTTTATTCCAGCGGTACTTAATTCCCTAATATTAGTTGCGAGTATTATAATTATAACCGTTGTTTTAGGAATAGCATTGGCCGTTTTAATTGATAAAGCCTTTCCAGGTCGTGGAATTGTAAGAGTTATGTTAATTGCACCATTTTTCATAATGCCTACAGTAAATGCATTGTTATGGAAAAATATGTTTATGAGTCCTGTTTATGGATTATTTGCTTATATTGCTAGTGTTTTTGGTTTAGAGCCTATTGATTGGATGGCAGATTTTCCTTTGATATCCGTAATCATCATGTTAAGTTGGCAGTGGACACCTTTTGCTTTACTTATATTTGTAACAGCCCTGCAATCTCAGGATATTGAACAAAAAGAAGCAGCAGAGCTAGATGGTGCAACTTTTTTTGATAAGTTTTATTATTTAACCCTGCCTCATTTATCAAGATCAATTGCAATTGTTGTGATGATTGAAATGATTTTTCATTTATCTATTTTTGCAGAAATTTTAATTACCACTGGTGGTGGTCCAGGTCATGATGGAACCAATCTTACGTATATGATTTTTACGCAAGCTTTATTAGACTTTGATATTGGTGTTGCTTCTGCTGGTGGTGTATTTGCCATTATCTTAGCAAATGTAATTGCCTTTTTTCTTATCAGACAAGTCGGCAAAAATTTAACGGCATAAAGGAGTATTAGATGACATATAAAAATAAAAAAAAGACTTTAAAGATTTTAAATGCAAGTGTAGCTTGGATTGTGGCATTGATATTCTTTTTTCCAATTTTCTGGATGGTATTAACAAGTTTTAAA